>Ga0209550_10004309_pt1 | contig 13485 bp, 17 predicted proteins | sample LauGreSuBDMM15SN_2_FD_187567 | JGI IMG/M metagenome (GOLD analysis project Ga0209550, IMG submission 187567) | Freshwater lake microbial communities from Lake Michigan, USA - Su13.BD.MM15.SN (SPAdes) (version 5) | ecosystem: Environmental > Aquatic > Freshwater > Lake | place: Lake Michigan... | reverse complement strand
TTTACACCAATAATAATTTTATCTTTTTTGCATTCATATACTTCAAAATTTTCTGCTTTTAAAAATAAATGAACTAAAATAGTATGTGATTTATCCATATTAATAATCCGCATCCCATCTGGTTGAAAAATAATATTCGTTTCTAATAAAATGTCTTTTAATGCAGTCATTAACGTTCTCATGGGAGAAATTTGGACTGTTTTTAATGTAAGAACATTCATAATAAATAATCGTTAAAATCTTTAAATAGTCTTTCTTTGATTATGTTATGAGATTACAAAAATCATTTTTTGCTTTTTTAAATGAAATTAAAAAAAGCATTGATGAACGTCAAATAACAGATAATTTACATGGTACATTTGTAATGTTTGTGTATGCTTTGTATAAAAATATACTCTATTATTTTATATTATGGATTACAATGACTCATAAATTTAGTGTTACTTATTTGCCATTACCAAAAATAAATTTTACTTAAATATTATATGAAACATATTAGTTATTGTTGTACTTGTTGTGTTTGTCTTTTATTATTATTTGTACTTGTGTATTTAGGGAAAACTCATATGAATGAATTAGAACCAATGGTTATAGGAATTGGTGCACCATATGATAGTGCAGATTTATTGTTAGATCAACCTAGTGCAGTAATAATGAAAAATAGATCGTATGCACAATCACACACATTCAAAAAACCATCTACAATGAGTTCGTTTGAACAAACTACCAATAATCAATCCTATACTCATCCTGATAATGGTAGTATGGAATTACCGGAACTAAGCGGATTTTATTAATTTATGAAAAAATATTATGTATAAGTATGAGTACACCAGTTGATGAACAAAATACACAACCTTTAATTAATTTTGCAGAAAACATAACAGTCAGTAATAGAAGAATACCTAAAACCGTAACAATTGAAAGTAAACTTATTGAATTTCCTGTATATGGCAATTATATACCTTCACGAAATTTTTTTGTACAATCTGATATAGATAATATCAAATATTTTATTGAAGTATTTAGTCAACAAATTTCAAAACCTCAAGTAAATCTAGAAGGCTCTGATATAAAAGATTTTGGTATTGAAACGAATATAGATAATAATATATTTAGTGAATTATTTGATAAAAATATACATGATATATTATCTTATTTCAGTACAAGAAAAGATCCTGTAAAAGCTCAACAAAGTATGTTTAATCTTTTTGCAAAAAAACAAATTGCTCCTCCTGTTGATTACTCAAATTCAACAATATTTATATATGTAGGTACTGAAACATATACTAAGCACGATGATTTAAATATTGGAATGCAACTTTTATTGTGGTTAACAAAAAACAAATGTACTGATGCGTCAACTACTACTAATTATAAATTATATACATCATTATTAAATGTTGCCAATTATATTTTTTTACCAGGTTTACAAATACGTGTGGAATTTACGAATGAATCTCGTGAAAAATTTAGCAAACTTCAAACACAAATTCAACTTGATTTTGAAAAAATGTCCCAAACAAGAGGTGGAAAAAGTAAACGTAGATATAAACGTAGATCTCGTCGTTTAAGATCTAAACGTAGACGGTAATTTTAAATGATAAAAATTTATATTAGTATAATATATGAATGATAGCAAACTTGTTTCTGCAATTAACACACAAATTGCTAATGTAATTGCCAAAATTAATACATATACAGATTATCAAAACTTAAAAAAACAGGTTGATGACACATTGAAACAATCATCAGATGATTTCCGTGGTGCATCTAATATTCAAGCTAGTATGAATATTAAATTTAAAGAACTTTTTAAATTAATATCCAACAATGAACTAAAAGAATTATTGGATACTGCATCTACCCGTATTGGAGAACTTAATAAATTACAAGACGAATATACTATACAAAATAAACCTAAACGAACTATATTTGGATTTACACGACAACCAAAGATTACAAAAACCCTAACTGTACACGAACAAGCTTTATTAGATTTAAAACCAACAGTTGAAAGATATTTATCCTTTTATGATTCTAAAGGTGGTAGAAAATCACGTCGTAAATCATCACGCCGAAAATCTAGACGTTTATGCCACAATTAATTCTGGATCTATTGTTTCTGTATTTATTATTGGATATTTTTCAATACTAAATCGTTTCATAAATGCATAAAATTTATTAATTTCATCTTCTTTCAATAATGACACATTTCTCATGTACAAATCTATAGACAAATGTTCTTCTTTAAGTTTTGTCAACAACCCTTTGCAAATTTTCTTGATTTCCGGCTTTTCTTCCGGTTTTATCATAAATAATCTATAAATATGTACATGCCTCTTTTTTACAGGTAAACTATGATGACTTTCTAATCTAACTCCACGTCCAATAATTTGCTTGTTTGCAGACTCATTCCACGATGGATTCATTAATATTATACCTGTTGTATTTTTCAAATCTAGCCCTTCTCCACCTGCTTTACTAATAAGCAATACCTTAATACGATTTGCATTATATTCCGTTACTGCATGATCCCGTTTTTCTTTAGATAATGAACCATTTATATATAAATAATTTACGCCCAATTCTTTTAATTTTGTCATGACTAATTCTAGACCACTCTTTAAATAGTGTGAAAAAACTACATATTTATCATTCTTTTTGCTTTTTGAAATACGTTCTATAATCCATTCTACTTTCAGTGATTCTCTTCCATCTAATGTATTGGAAACTTGTCTAAGACCGTTATAAAATGCTTGTTCTTGTTCTGTTGGAGCTTGTTCTACTCTCATATACGTTTCATAATAACGAGGTGGCATTGTTAAAAATACGTCACTATAAGTTGTTCTAGGGAACTTATCTTTAAAAAATTCAGGCGATGGAACATATATACTTACCTTTTTCATTAACCATTTTTTAAAATCAACATTGTAAAATTCTTTTGTTGTTATTTCCTTTTCACCATTAACAATTGCAATTAAATTAATCATATCTGCAGGCATATTTACCATTGGTGTAGCAGTTAACAATAGTACGCGTTTCACATTTTTGCCCAATGATATAAGAGCCTTTGCATAAACACCAACTTCTTTATTATTAAGTGGATCAGATAATCCATCAAATTCACCTTGATTTGATCTAATGTTATGTGCTTCATCTAAAATAAGCATGCTTTGGTCAATATCTTTTACTAAACTGGTTCTGTATGCATTATAAAATCCTTGAATCGTATAAAATTTAAATCTTCTTTTGTCTGCTGCCGAAACGCCATATTTATCCAATGTTTGCATAAAATTCTTTTGCAAACTTACAGGAGTCACTACAATAATTTTATGATCTGGATTTTCATTTAAAAAACATTGGCCGGCAGTTACTGCAGTTAATGTTTTTCCAGTACCAACATCATGGATTGCAATGATTCCTCTATTGTGAGACAGGAAAGAAACGACTCGTTGTTGATGTGGATATAAAGGAATATTGCTATTTGCAATACATTCTAATGCAGGTATTTCATCCACATCGGTGGGTGTAGGAGAGCTATATCCTTCTAATTGAAGATTCTTCTTTTTAACTTGTTTTGGATTTTTAAGATCAAGATTTGCCATTGGATTTTTATTACAACGCCGCGTTCTAGGATTGCGAATTTGTGTACCTATACACTTTTTGTAACATTTTCTGGTTTCTGCATAATATTCTCTTCCTTCAGGACATTGCATAGTATAACAATATATTTTATTGATATAGTACATTTTTAAAAAATTTTTTATAAACCAAAAAATAAATAAATAGAATATATATGAATGAACATATGAATGAACAAATTACAAAAAAAAATATGAAAGACATAATCAAAAAAGAATTATTTCTTCCTGGATTATTAGCACTTCGTACTATATTAGTTAAACCACTATCTAAATATAATGGTAAAAAACCAAATATTCCTACTTTACCAGGTTGGATTAAAACAGATGATACAGTTGATAAATATTTTGAAACATGGTATGCAGAATTAAACAAAATGACAGAAAATTTTATTCCATCACGTGCTTATAAAATATCACAAGCAGGTAATTTTGGAATATCACAACCAACTGGAGGATTTATAATTACTACTAATAAACAAATATTCAAAAAACAATACACAGATGCAATAAATGATCCAAATCCGCGTCTTATGGTAATTACAGAACCATTTAAGAGTAATTTTTTAAATAACGAAAATTATACGACTATCAACAGTTGTGGTTTATTATTTAACACTGCATTTAATGATTTATATAGTATTGAATCATCAAGTACATTTCCTCCTAATAAATATGTATTGATTACAGTTACTGCAAAACCAACCGCAACTAGAAAACTATCTGGTTTCACTATTGCAAATTGGCATGGTAATAGCAAAGGAACTACTGAAAATGAATTTAAAACATTTTTAGATTGGGCAACCAAAAATAACGTAAATTATATTACAGGTGATTCAAATATTACACCATCAAAAACAAAAACAACTATACAAGAAGTATTAAATAATCATTGTGCAAACTTAGCTAAAGACTACAGTAAACATATTATTGTAAAAGATAGATGGGCACATGATATCATTCTTAATAATCAATTGGATAAACATCATTTACCAGGTGAAATAGATGGAATGTTTATTGTTGAATTAATAAACCCTATTACACAACCTACAGAACAACCTATATTACAAGATATAGAACAACCAGTACAATCCATGTTAACATTGAATGCATTCAACATAAATAATTATAATGATAATACTAATCCTATTTTAGCAGATCATGCTGTTGTAAAATTAAGCATACCAAATTTAAATTTAACAATTATGGCTGCATCTGGTGCCAGTGCAGATGATCCATCTAAAGGAATTTTTCCAAAAGATGAATGGGATGGTGTTAATATTAACACTTTTCATGTCACATATGGTAATAGATATACTTTAAAATGGGTAGAAATATATAATGAATTTGCGAAAAATAATAATTTTCAAACGATACAAGTACCTGAAATAATTGGAACTTCGTTTGGTGGAAAAAGATCTAATAAATATAAACGGCGTAGATCAACTAGAAAACGAAATAAAAAATATAAATCACGAAAAACTACCATTTAGATTTCTTTACTTGAATTGTTTGACCCGTCGTCTTTTTAGATTTGGACGGATCATATTTATCATCATCATCATCGTCAGGCAAATTTTTAGATAATTCCCAATATTCTTTTGATCCTAACTTAAAGGTAGGATGAGATTCTGCTTTATACCAAAAAATTTGTTCTGTCAATTTATTACTTTTTGCATTGTTGTTAATCACCAAACATTCATAATTTTCAGTGCACTGATCCATTACTTGACAAAACGATTCAAAGGTTGGAAACATACCTGCATAATTTTCATAAATCTTTTTGCGATTATTAATATACGGTTCTCGCAATATAAATACATAATCAATATTTGTTCTCAAATTTGGAGGAATACCTAATGGATATTGCATGGTTATGATAAGCAATATTTTCCAATGCCGTCCATTCATAAATAATAATCGCATCAATTTATCTTTTGTCCATGAACTATCATATAAACAATCATCTAAAATAACAAATGTACGTGGATCAATGTTACTTTTCTTATAAGTTTGCATCTCTTTTATGACCTGTTTCATACAAGTTTTTTGACGTTTTAATATATTTTCAATAATAGACGTATTATATTCATCATGAATAAAAAGTTTAGGAATATGTTCACTATAAAAACTATTTCCAGCTTCCGTACCTGAAATTACTGTTCCTACAGGTATATCTTGTTGATAAAACAATAAATCACGCACTAAAAAACTTTTACCTGTATCACGTCTACCAATAAGAACAATAACAGGGCCTTTATTTTCATTTGGTTTGAAACTAATGTCTCTCATGTTAAATTTTTTTAGTTCTAAAGTCATGTTTAAGGAGTATAAAAATATTATACAGTTAAAACTTAATTGGTTCAATCCAACTACAAAAAGTATAGTAGAGTTTTATGGTATTTTACAAAAAACATAAAAACAGTATTCTTTTACAAGAACTAGAAACAGTTTTAGATGTTTCTGGTGCACAAAACTATATACCTATTTATTCCAGATTTTTTACATTAAATCCTACTAATTGGAATAGTATTAATTTAGAAAATGATTTTGAATTAGCCAATATACATCACTGTGATTATAACAAGGCAACAGCTACATTAATTAATTCTACAACTCTTCCCATTTTTTTGAAATATTCACCTTTGCTAGATCCGTTGAAATATTTAAATGGAAAATACACAAATTATGATTTTACTCTTCCTGCATTAACAGGAAATTTTCCTAAACTAATGGATGTTCACAATTCTGCCTATACCGATAGTTTTTTTTCTTATTTATCTTCACAGCTATTGCACTCGCACAACTTTGTAAATGGCATTGGATTTTATGGAAGTTATTTAGGTATTAAAAATAATTTCAAATACAGTATTGAAGATGAAATTGAACAATTGCATAATTCTACTTTTTTCTATGAAAACAATAATAAATTATTTACTTTGAATAAGGAAATTAACACTCCTCCTTCTCAAAAAAATAGAGAAAAATTAGTATTAGAAGATGAATGCATATCCTTTGAAATTGAAGACGTAGATTGCAGTAATGAATTAAATGAAGTACATGCAGATACTTCTATTGAAATTATTGATGAATTAACAGAATTAGATCCAACCGATACCAAATCGTTACACTCTGATTCATCATCTACATCGTCTAAATCTTCCAATACATCTAATGGACCTGAAGAAATGGATCAAGATAGTGATTATGAAACAGATAGTGATTGCAGTATTTTTGGATTATCTGCCAGTATTCATAAATTTCCAGTACAAATTATTGCATTAGAGCAATGTACGGATACATTAGATTCACTCCTAATAGAATCTATACCTACAGAAGAAATTACTGCCGCATTAATGCAAGTAATTATGACACTTATTATGTACCAAAACGTATTTCAATTTACACACAATGATCTACATACAAATAATATTATGTTTGTAGAAACAGATAAACCCTATTTGTATTATACTTACAAAAATATTCATTACAAAGTGCCAACTTATGGCAGAATTTTCAAAATTATTGATTTTGGACGAGCTATTTATACATTTGAAGGTAAACAATTTGTATCTGATAGTTTCCACACGGATGGCGATGCTGCAACCCAATACAATATGGAACCATTTCTAGATTCTAGCAAACCCAAATTGGGTCCTAATTATAGTTTTGATTTATGTAGATTAGCATGTTCTATGCTAGATATTATTGCAGATGATACACCATTATACGAATTGATTGAAGAATGGTGTTTAGATGATAAGAATCGTAACGTATTATACAAGAAAAATGGCGAAGAACGGTATCCAGATTTTAAATTATACAAAATGATTGCACGAACTGTACATGCACACATTCCAGAATTACAATTAAATAAACCTATCTTCAAAAAATATGTATCTCAACATACCGAAGAACCTATTTTTATTCATAATAAGGTATAATTTAAATATTCTGTAATATTCTATAACAATGTATACTTTTCATTTACTTATAGGTATATTTTTCATGGTTAGTTTATTTAGTTTATTATTTACTTCATTATTTACTTCATTATATAATAGTAATTTTCGTAAAACTACTATATGTTATGATTATTTAATTACATTTATTCAATATGTTAGTCCAGATAACTATTATATGAATTATGGTTTATGGAATACTGCAAATACAATGGAACTTGCAAATATAAATCTATGTTCATTTATTTTTAATATTGCAAAATTATCTAAAAATCATACAATATTAGATATTGGGTGTGGCTATGGTTCACAAGATTTTTTATTGGATTCATTAGTTACGACATCTACTATTACTGCTGTTGATTTGTCAACAAAACAGGTTGATTTTGCAAATGAAAAAGCAAAAAAAATAAGTACTATAAATAATATAACTTTTACACAAGCAGATGCACATACATTAACTAGTAAATTTCAAACAAAATTTGACAGAATTTTTTCCATTGAATCTGCATTTCATTATAACGACCGACCTTTATTTTTTAATCAAGTACAACAATTATTAAGTAATGATGGTATATTTGTAATTAGTGACATTATGTTACATGACAATTATGTTGAAACATATTCATCTAATTTTTTTTTAAAATTAGCAAGCGACTTTATGTGTATACCTACACACAATTTTATTAAATATAGTGTTTGGAAAAAACAAGTAGAAGAAAATTTAGAAATTGTACAAATTTATGACATATCTGCAGATGTATTCAATCCATATTACAGTTACTTTTTAAAAATATATATAAAACAAAAACGTTTACCAGAATGGGTTGCAAATATTCTTATATGGTATGCACATACTGTACAGCCATTTTCATACATTGTTGCCAGTTGCAAAAATAAATTGAATTGTATTTCATAATTTATAAAGTATAAATGGAGTATGATGATGTATTTAGTGATTCTAATACCGATATTGGCACTGCTTGCCGATTACATAAACAAAAATCAAAACAAAAGATTTCACGTACATTATCAAATTCAACCATTATATTTGAATTTGATATATTTGTATTTCCACCTGGGCTAAACATTTATGCAAAAGAGTTTTCATATACTGTAAAACAAGTTTTACCATCATAATCATATACAATTTCTATTTTTATGCCATTATTATCAAATGTTTCTGAGCCAGAACTATTATCATGATATCCCCACCTTTTACTTTCTACATGTTTTCCCAAATATTGAAGTTCATTTGTGGTATAATGTTTTTCATTTGGCCATCTACCTTCTGTACTAGTTTTTAATGCAAATACATAATTTAAATTTGGATTGAACGTAGAAATACGAAACACTTCAATTTTCATTTATTATATCTATTTTTGTTTTTATTCTGGTTTTTTAAATATATAAAGTTCATTGTATAAATCATATGAATCATTTGATAATACACTAAATCCTTGATTCTGTGCAATAGTAACAATAGTTGGAATACTTTCCATATAAAACATATGTTCGTTTCTTCGTATATTATTACCCTTTGTAATCGTTTCATACACTTTATTTTCTCGTATTGTTCGTTTGTACGTATATTTTGAATCTATTAATTTTGTATGTTTTCCGTATGTACATTTTTTAGATAAATGTACTATAAACAACCCACCTGGTGTTAACCATTTATATACATTATGTAAAAATTGTTTTTTATTATCTATACAATAAAGCGTATAATAAAAACATGTAATGTGTGTAAATGATTCATTGTGAAACGTTGTCATGTGCATTGCATTTCCTTCAATAAATCTATGTTTATTTTTTTTAGAATATTTTACCATTGCAGCAGATTTGTCTATTCCAATAGTTTTAATACCCTTTTCATTCAATTCATGTACATGATGTCCTGTACCAGATCCAATATCTAAAATATAACTGTCTGCAGAAGTTGACGGCATAATAGTTTGTATATCTTTTTGTAATCTATAATAATCATATGTAACTGCATCGTACACCTCTACATACTCTTTATCATATAAATCTGCATTTGTTTTGAATGTTAACTGTTTGGTTTGTTTTTCTCTTTTTTTAAAAAAAGAAAAAGAAATAACAATAGAAATAACAATAAATATAAGTAATAAATATAACAACATTATTATATTACTATATTTTTATGAATTAAGGTTGAACTAACTATTTTTTTTACTTGTGCATTCTATGGATATTGCAGATATAAGGTCAATAGACCAATTTCGCACAACTACTTTTTCAAAATATCAACGGTCTGCTGTAAAAAAGGAACTCTTGCAAAGTTTAATTCAATCTAAAATTGAACCATCCATGTATTGGTTAATTGAACTTTTATGCAGTGGGCATGTCATTGATATCTGGGAAATTATTTTATTTTTTTATGCCAAACATATTCACGTTTCCAATCCAAAATTACCATTTTATATTGAATCTAGATTTAATGTTTTTAAACAATGTATTCAAGAATCTAATGAATTAGATATTCGTAATAATGAAATTATTCGCAAATTATTTTCAGAGATTATCACTATTTTATGCCTATCGCATAAACATCACAGTTATGAAATTATAAAATTTAACAAATCAGATTTTAATTTATTAACTACAGATCGTTTAAAAGCACCATCAGTTGAATTTATTGGCACTATTTTTAAACCAGAAGACCCTAAAGCTCTCTTTGTACCTTTAAATGAATTAGCTTACCGATTGAACACTAAACATACATTAGATGCCTGTTATTGGATTGAATGGATATTAGAATATACATGCAAAAAAAAGTGTAGTGCTACTTCCAGAACTCTTTGTGCGAAACATCCCAACGATCCTATTTGGATTATTTGGGAATTATTTTTGCATTCTACCACAAAATTGCACGAAACAATTCAAAAAATTATGAAATCTGTATTATCTTTATTTTGCATTCGGTATACACCTGCATGCAATGAACGCCGAAGATTTTTAATTTATTATGCAGTTTCATTATGTTGCGAATCAATTAATTTAGACATTGCTATGATAGAACAGAAACACTTGATTGATCCTATTTATGAAAAATGCAAAGTACTTTACAAAAATATTAAAAAAAATGAAATCATACAGAATAATTAGTATTTACCTTTATAGATGGTTTTAATGTATCAGGTTTCAACATAATTATTTCTATTGTAAAATCAAAATTGTTATTATTAAAATCTATTGGTCTGCCATCATGATATCGTAGTTTTATTTTGAATTTTTGAATACGTTCTAATGGAGGATCGCTCAAAAAAATATTAGATAAATAAGTATCTTTACTTGATAAAGATTCTATATGGCGGGCAAACAACGGAAGTTTTGCAAAGGCAGAATTATGTTTTCCACCAAATTTTGCATTATTAGATGCATTACTTTTCTCTGCATACGGTAAAATTTCATCCATACTGTTGTAATACATCAACTCCATATAGATATGATTATCTCCAAACAAATCAACTGTATGCGGAGGTTCTAACCAATATACATTGGTAAGTGCAGTTGAATTATCCCAAGTCATGGATAACTTTGGTACCAATGTTGCGTTATATTGTTTCTTTTTAAATCCTAAATTATTTCCTAATCCCCAATTTGTATAATTATCGTAACAATTTATGTGTGTAGTATCATACAATTCTGGATTTGTAAAATTTATTTCAAAATTATCATTTGTATTCAAAAATATCATTTTCATCGTAATTGTATTGTATTTGATTTGGAAATCAGTATAAGGAATACCAATAAATTCACTTATGGTATCATTAAATTGTGCAGTTAATTCATCTGATAATTGTTCATAATTATAAGAACCAGATGGTATTGTTATTGTAAACAGTGCGGAATTGTATAATTGTGTTGCAATAGCCTGACTTGCTATATCATTTGCCCAATTCGGGAAATTTGGTGTTGTTAAAACATACTTTGGTACTACCTTGAACGACAATTTTGTATTTTGATTAGATTCTGCAAAATTATAAAAAGATGTTGGTAATTCAATATCATTTAACCGAAGACTAACCACATTTTTATATTCTATAGGTGCAGTAATTTCAAAATGAGTTGGATCTGGCCATTTCACAATATCACGATCTTCTGAATGGATAGATAACAATTTCTTAACTACAATATAATTTGAATTCGTTTGAATTGTATTCATGTATTCTCTGCGGATAATAATTAATCTAATTTACCATAAAATTTGATCTGCATAATATCCAGCAGTACCTTTTACTTTACGATCTTTTGCATGTCTAATTTTATATCGGCGTCTGTGTTCTTTTGCAGATTGTAATCCTTCTGTTTGCATAAAAGTTGGATAATCGCCATACCCTAAAGCTCCAACAGAAGCAATTCGTTTATCATTTTTAAATACATCTATTTTCTTATTTTTGCGAGTAGACGGTTTTATTTGTACTCCTAATCGCTTCGCTCTTTCATAACTATAATTTTTAATCGTATACATACTATATACCATTAAAATTAAACGATTGAATTATGTAGTGTATCTAATTCAATCCGCAACCTATTTATTTCAGTGTCAATCTTTGCAAACAAATCTTTGGGATATGGAATAGATTTTGTAATAAAAAATATATTAAAATCGTCTCTTTCTTGCATGTCATGGGATAATTTATATACGGTAATGTGGTCAAAATATTGCATTAACAATTCTTTTAACGATTGGACAGGATTTACTTTTACTATATGATTTTTAATGATTTGTTGATTTTCAACGTGACCATTCAATACAAATTTTTCAATTTCAAACACAAGATTACTTTTCAAATTTACAAATTCACGAGTTACAATATTTTCATTGTTAAGATTTGTGTAAATTGGAAAATAAAAATCTTTTAATTTATATTCAATCTCTTTAATTCTATTTTCTTTGACACGTGTTTGATATTTTGAAAATTTGTCTACATATAATTTAAAAATAAACCCAGCCACTGCACATATAGGCGATAGAATAATCATTACCATCCCCATATAATATTATCAGTTTTTAAATTATTTACATTCAGATACGGTATGATTATTATGCAACATAATATAGACATATTTTGTTAAAATTGTGTATTTTATCTACAGCACATGCAAATATAAGACGAAACACATCTGGCATTGCCTGCAATAGTTCTTTCATAGATGGATATTTTGGATTGTAATGGCCATAACATATATCAATAATATATAATTTCTAAGGAGATATTTGTAGAATATTCATTTGTGATGTTCTTCTTGAACCACCTCCAGCAGATGTAACTATTAAAATTCCAAATGTATGTTGTCCAGTTACACCAGGAGTATATATATAATTCCAAAATACAGATGAATTAGTAGTTGCTATTCCTGCTTGAGTTATACTAGTAGTTGGTGATAATCTAGTGTTTGAAATTGGAGCACCTCCTATTATATTTTTTCCAGAAATATTAATAGTTGTACCTGATTGAATACAAAATGAAAAAAAACATAAAGGTGCTGTACTATTAACACTTATTACCGCAGATGCAGATAATAAATAAGTAGCAGTTGTACTTGGAATAGTCAGTGTAATTTTATTGAATATATTTACACCATCTTGAAATCCTTCCAATGTATAATCTAAATTTTGCCAACTTGTAATATTTGTTCCTCCAATAGCACCAGTTGGTCCTGTCGGTCCTATTGGTCCTCCTTCAGGACCGGTTGGACCTATAATTCCAGTAGCGCCAGTAGGACCAATTCCGGTAGGACCCGTTGGTCCAATTCCGGTAGGACCCGTTGGTCCAATACTTCCATTCGTTCCATTAGCTCCGGTTGGTCCCGTACGTCCCGTAGCACCAGTTTCTCCTGTACTTCCA
>Ga0209550_10004308_pt1 | contig 13485 bp, 5 predicted proteins | sample LauGreSuBDMM15SN_2_FD_187567 | JGI IMG/M metagenome (GOLD analysis project Ga0209550, IMG submission 187567) | Freshwater lake microbial communities from Lake Michigan, USA - Su13.BD.MM15.SN (SPAdes) (version 5) | ecosystem: Environmental > Aquatic > Freshwater > Lake | place: Lake Michigan, USA... | reverse complement strand
GTGATCTAGCAGGGAAACTGGGCGGAGCTGGTATCGGCGATCTAGCAGGAAGTCTTGGTGGTCTAGCAGGGAAAACAGGCGGACTTAGTGATCTAGCAGGGAAACTGGGCGGAGCTGGTAATCTAGCAAGCAAACTAGGCGGAGCTGGTAATCTAGCAGCAGGTCTAGCAGCAGGTCTTGATACTAAATTCCCAGAGGCCAGCCTTGTGAGTGATAGCATAAATAGTGGAGATCCTAGAAATCTTACCGCAGATGCCGCTATGAAACGGGTAAGTCAAACAGGTGGGGCTAGGGATGATTTATCAACCGAATCTCTAGTCCTGGGTGGTACGGTGGTGGCTATCCTGGGTGCCGGCGCGTTCAAGCTGGCAGTAGATTATATGATGCCGAACTAATGCAGGCCCTGAACACACAGGCAGAGTTTGAGGCGCTTTGGACAGCTGCGCCAGCAGCGTCAACAGCTGCGCCAGCAGCGTCAACAGCTGCGCCATCATCAACAGATGCTGTCTGGCTTGTCTATTTCACGAAGAATGACTGTGCTCCCTGCGCTCTTCTTGATAAAGACGCCTTGGTCAGCGCAGCCCTCACAGCAAATCTCCCCTTTTACATCGTTAATCAGTCCATCAACAAGTACACACCCGGCTTCTGTAATATCTACCGTTTTCCCACTTTTGCGATCATGAAGGGCCGAAAAATCCTTGGCACTCTCACGAGTTCCAAGACAGCTGCAGTGGTCGATTGGATCACGGATTTTGTGACACCCTGATAAGGGATGGGCTCTATCATGAAGACCATCATTGTAGGCGCCGGTATCGCCGGCCTCTCCATTGCTGATAAACTAGTGACCGCAGGAGTCCGTGATATCACAATCATCGAAAAAGAAGGACATGTTGGCGGACGCATACTGACCTCCAAAAAACATCACATAGAAATTGGTGCAGGGCGCATCCACTCCTCCAATAAACACACTTTAGCTCTCCTAAAACAGTTCGACTTAACCACAATTCCCATAGGTGGCGCCTCACTCTTTCGAGCCCTCGGATCGAAGAAATCCAGGCCCAATGCCTTTGAGACAGCCTTTCCGCCTATCGCAGATCTTCTACATAGGCTCCCTTATAGGGAGTTGGCAACCAGCACAATTCGACAGCTCCTAAATCGAATCCTGGGTCCCAAGCAAACTGAAGCCCTCTTGATCGAGTTTCCCTATCGTGCCGAAGTGGATGCCATGCGCGCTGATCTGGGCCTGAAAGCCTTTGCCGATGGCATAGGATCCCCAGAAGGCTACTGTGTAGTAAAAGGTGGACTTTCGACCCTAACATCAAAGATGGAAGCACGGCTGAAAAAGGCCGGTGTCCAATTTCTTCTTAGCACAGAGATCACGGATGTAGTGCCAACAGGTGTCAAGACTAAAACAGGATTTCTAGAAGCCGGCCGAATCATCTTGGCACTCCCTGCGTGGAATCTCAAGGCTATGCCCTGTTTGAAAGACGATGCTACCCTGAAACTCCTGGGTTCCTCAGCACTCACCCGTATCTACGCAACCTATCCCGAGACCACCTGGTTTGGCTCCAAGAAACTCGTAACAGATTCTCCTCTTCGCTATATTATCCCAACCGGCAATAATACCCTCATGATCAGCTATACGGATGGTGGAGATACGCGAACTTATAGAGGTCTCACGGGGCCCGCCCTTCAGAAAGCCATTCAAGCGGATCTGAAGGAGCTGTTACCTGAAAAGGCAAAGGCAGTCCCAGAGCCCACGTGGATCCAAGCCTACGAGTGGTCGGAAGGCACCACCTACTGGAAGCCAGGCGCATATGACCCAGCCCAGCAGGGCAAGGCCATTTTGCAGCCAAAACCATCCGAACAACCGAATCTTTTCATCTGCGGCGAGTCCTACAGTGAGAAGCAGGCCTGGATCGAAGGCGCTCTAGAACACGCGGACCTCTTATGGTCTACACACTTAGAGTCATCGCTCCATCAATAAAGGTAGCAGTGAGTCGATCCCATAACCGGATACGTTTGGAGAGTCCAGCAAGAGCACCGGTTGAATCGAGCGACCATCTCTGTGCGGGCCGGAGACGTGATACATGACAGAATCCATTGAGAAGAAGTGACGGCATGAACCACTGCACTCCTGCGGCGGCAACGGAGGTCACAGTCACTGCATGCCCCTCAGACTCTCTTGCGCGGAGCCATCGATCCGTCTTGACCGTTGTATAGTATCGCTGGAGAGTACGGACGAAGGTCGCACGACGATTCAGGGCCGCCACCTCCAACTCTAGATCTGCTGGCGAAAAGTCGGCCCCCGCAAGAATCATATGAACCACTATGTCGGCATAGCGGCGCATAGGAGATGTAAAATGTACATAGTCGGTGAGGCCGAGCCCGAAATGACCGTGCTGGTTCACGGAATATTCTGCCCGCGCCATTTTCTTTAGAAGACAGAACGTGGCGGCTAGATCCGTCGGGTCGACTTGTTTCTCTACAGGAATACCGCGCAAAGGCGCATGGAAGCGATTCGGCAGATCGAGGCCCGCCCTCTTCAAATGATGCGATACCACCAGATTACAGAGAATCATGGCCGTGGCCACAAGAGCATGCGCATCATCGTTTGTAGATTCCAGATAGGCTTCGATCGGTTCCCCGACCCCGTTCATCGTCAGACGAAGCGATGGCATTTCGATCTTGTACTGAACCGTAGAAGACCGCCGAGTCGCTATTCTATGGAGGAATGCTAACCCTGGATGCGAGTCTAGGAGAGTTGCGGCAGTCTCATACGTGAATCGCCGCTTCACCAGGATCGTGCTCCGATAGATGTCATAGTGAGTCACTGCGCCTTCCGAGTCGAGGGTGACTGCTACGGTGATTACGGACCGGATCCGCCCTTCTTCCAGAGTCAAATCCGCCAATACATCTGGATCCATCAGATGTTCCGTGCGCTCATTGGCTAGATAGAGAGAGGAGCCCATGGCTCTCGTACGCGGTAGATCGATTCGGTGCATGGCGGCCATGATATCGACGATGTGAATGTAGACCGTCCCATCCGTCCCTACCGAAAGGGCGTCATCGTAATCCACAGTAGAAGCAGGATCAATCGTGAAGGTGTCAAGGTCTGTATGGTCCGTGACACCTGCGCGTGTATAATGATGAGGTCTAAACCCTGGAAGGTCAGGCCCTAGAGTTGCTGGAGTCTGTTGATATAATGCCGTCAGCAAGCGAGCATCCGCACGGGCCTCCGGTCCTTCGACCTTTCTACAAATAATAGCGCCACTGCTGTACAGTTCAAGGACGAGCCGGTCGCCTACCGCCGCATACACCTCTTTGAGTGTTGCCCGAGAAGGACAGGCTGGCCCGTACAATGGAAAGGAAACAGTAGTAGATTTTTCAGTAACAGAGACCACAAGACCAAGGGTAAAGGAGGGGTCACGGCTGAGGAAGTGACCGGTCGCATCCACGCGATCACCTGGCAGACAGTTTTCGGGAGGCACTTGGATCCCACCCGCCATAAGGCGCGCACCGTGAAGTTCAACGAGTAGCTCAGTCATAGTAGAGTTGCTATCAAAATAATAGGAAGACACCGTCATCAACTTTTACGAAAACCAAGAACGGAGATCTGTCTGTTTTACTGCCAATGTAAGTTTTGCCGGCAGAGCAGTGGCCTTTACAACAGGAGCAGCAATTGGGGTCGTAACATAGGGTCCTGGGACCAACACGCGCCCCTCCGCTCCTGCAACCGCAGCCTGATCCACCCAGTTATTGCCATACGCCTCTGGCGTAGCGTTTGTCTGATGCCCCCGCACATGATGGAGTTTCCAGGCCGGCCGCCAGAGTTCCACGAGAGGCACAATCAAATCCAAGTTAAGGAGCGGCTCCCCCGTCTTGCGTTTCCATCCAGCCTTTTTCCAGGCAGGCCCCCAAGTCGAAGTACAGTTGATCGTATACATAGAGTCCGTGTAGATATTGACGGCAGCAACTGAGTTCTCATGAAGCCAACGCAGCACTTTCAGAAGAGCTGTCAGTTCGGCCCGCTGGTTCGTGGCAGGCAGCCCCGGGGGCACATCCAGACGATCTGCCGCGGCAACATCAGGTGTTCCACGCACGGGTCCTGACCAGTAGGCCCACCCCCATCCTCCTACCGCTCCTTTTCGGCCATTGCCACTGCATGCTCCATCGCAAAAGATCGACATTAGTCTTGTGTATCGACGGCGGATTTAAACGGCAGCGCGCCCTCCGGTCAACTTTTATGGCCTTAATTAATTTAAATTAATAAATTATAGTGGATGTCGATCGTTATTGACCAGGCGTTTATTAACGCCGACACTAGGCTTCTTGGCAACTCAACTTACATATTAAACAGTAATTTAACAATGACTAGACGCTTTAGTTTTTCCCCCAATGCTGTTAATGTGGTTGTCGACGGCCAAGGCTATACGCTGACAGTGCCTGATAAGTGGGTAGGTCTTTTTAACAGGACCGTCACGGTTAAGAATTTAGGAATTGTATCATCTGGGACACCTACAATGTCTGCTGGATGGTTCTTTGCTGTTGGTATTACTGGAATTGCTATAAATTGTTACAGCACAGGCGCCATTAGTGTTAATGGCGGAGGCATATTTGGTTCAGGGCCGGCAACCGATAGTATTGCAGAAAATTGCTATAGCACGGGGGCAATAGGCTCTGCTGGAGGGGGCATCTTTGGCTCGTCAGTACAGAATTGCACCGCCCTAAATTGCTACAGTACGGGGAATATAACTAACGGTGGCGGTATCTTTGGTTTTTTCGGAGTATCGATCACAGCAACTAACTGTTACAGTAGAGGATCTATCTCAGGAACTGGAGGAGGAGGTATAGCGGGAGCTTTCGGAATGAGCCTTACAATCATAAATTGCTATAGTACTGGTTCCCTTATTAATGGGGCAGGCAGAATGGTGGGAGTAAATTCGGCTGGAACTATAGCAAACACTTACGCCACAGCGGGGGGGTCTTGGAGTGATGCTTCCGCGAATTTAAACCTTTTTGAAACTCCGACAGATACTCTTCCAGGTGCTGTCTGGAAAAGATACAATACTGTTGTTAATACTCCCTATATTCTAGTAGCCAACCCCCAGGTATTCAGCAATAACAGCGATATCTCAGGTATCTATATTAATAATTCATTAATAACTAATATTGTTGGTAAAACGTATACTATTTCTTTAAATTCCAATTCAGTCACTGCTTCCTACAGATTTGTTACCGCGGATGCGGGTGCTACTATTAGCTTAAGTGGTAGATCGGGGACTAAGAGTGAAAATTTAGGAACATTGTCAGGGATTCGTCCTGGACCGAATACGTTTACCGTCCTAGTAGTAGCTGTGGATGGTACCATCAATAGTTATTCTCTCATAGTGAATACGCCATACAATAATACTAATCTGTCAGGTGTTTTTATAAATAACAGCCAAAACCTACCTAATATTTCAGATACCTATACCTACCAGTTTGATTCTAGTTCATCCAGTGTTCCGTTCACTTTTGTAACGGTAGACTCTACAGCAACTATTAGTATGTTTCCCTTTACCGGTACTCGTACTATTACAGGGACACTGGTAGGTCTTCGCCCTTTAGTAAACTCCTTTACTATCCTAGTGACAGCCCAGAGTGGTGCTACCAGACTTTACAGTCTAATTATTAATATTCCAAGTGATGATGCCGGCCTTTCAGCGGTCTTCATAAATGGATCTATGGCAAATATTTCTGGCAGCACGTATACCACCTATCTTGATTCTAGTGCATCGCCGGTCCCCTTTCGCCTAATGACAACAGAGTCTCATGCCACTGTCCGCCTGGGTGGTCAAACTGGAATTCGCGATATTTCAGGAACTGTGCCACTTACCGGTGGATCGAATATCTTTAGTGTACAGGTGACTGCTCAGAATGGTAAGAACGTGAATTATCCTCTAATAATTAATACACCTCCTTTTTCTTCGTTTGTCGTAAATGGCGTGCCGATATCCAACAATAATGGGACCTATAATGCTGATATCTTAAGCATTTTAACACCTGTCTCCATTGATATTACGACCTATGATCCGAGCGGATCAATTAGTATACTGAATCTAACAGGCACTCGGCGTATTCAGGGTACAGTGCCGATACTAACTGTAGGTGTTAGCACATTTACAATCAGGGTTGATTCCCGTGGTGTGCGCTCATCCTATACGCTCACTATTTCAACACCTATTATTAACCAGGCCTTTATTAATGCGGGGACACCCCTGGCCGATAATATATCGTATTTTATGACTGAAAATGTAACAATGAACACGCCCTTTATTTTTGATGGATCAGGGGCAGGAATCATCGTCGATGGCGGCAACCGCATAATTACGGCACTCGATGGATCAATAGGACAATTTCGGCCACCTGATGAATGGCTTGGACTATTCAGCAAATCCATTACAGTAAAAAATTTGGGGATTGAATCCTCAATGAATTTAGCATATGGTGCTGGATGGTTCTTTCAGGAAGGTGTTTCAGGAAGTGCGACAAATTGTCATACTAGTGGCGCCATACGCGCCTATTCTGGTGGAATTTTTGGTAAAACCGTAACGGGAGGATCTGCCACAAATTGTTATAGCACGGGTCCTAATGAAGGTGGCGGTGGTATCTTTGGAGGTTATTCCGTATCCTGCACAGCTACAAATTGTTATAGTACAGGTGTACTTGGCAATGCTGGAGGTGGTATTTTTGGCTGGGAAACAAAAAGGGGAACTGCCGATAAATGTTATAGCACAGGCTCAATTGGGCTTGGCTATGCTGGCGAACGGTCAGGCGGTATCTTTGGAACCGGTGCAGAAAACTGCTCTGCAACAACATGTTATAGTACAGGTAAGATTGGCCCAATGTGTGGTGGCATATTTTCCAACGGCCAATCCCACAATATTACGGCCTGTTATAGTCTTGGAGCACTCGAAGGAGCAGATGCCGGTGGCATAACTACAACGGGGCTTTTTGGCCGAACATCGGGCTCCTCTATCCAAAACTGCTATGGCGCTGCACCGTTAGCGAATGCAGATCCATTATTTAATACTCTCTCAAACAATTATGCCATTGAGGGATCTTGGAGCGATATTTCTGCAAGTAATATCCTTACAGATGCATCAACGGTCTGGTATAGCTCTAAAGTAAATACACCCTACCTCCTTGTCGCAAACCTTGAACCTACCAGCAATAATACCAATCTCTTAACAGTTGTTGTAAATGATTCCACGCTAGCCGCCCCCTACAGTTATACCATGCCCACCATGGCATCAACAGTTTCACTAAACATCACGGGTCAACCACGTACTACGATTGATATACCTTCCGCAGGGCTATCAGGGAGGCAAACAATATCTGCGGTTCTGGACCTGGCTGTGGGCACTAATACCTATCCCGTCAAGGTGACAGCTCCAGATGGAGTAACAATCCAAACGTATTCCTTGAAAATTGTGAGACCCTCCCTAGTAGCTCCTACTGGAGTAACAGCAGCCCCTATTACAAATAATAGAGTTAATCTATCATGGACATCTGTAGCGGGCGCAGCCACCTATAATATTTACAAATTACCAGATAACACTCTAGTAAAAAGCGGGGTATCTACAGTAACCACGACTATAACAGATACTCGGGCCTTTGGATCTCTATATTTTAGAGTAGCTGCGGTCAACTCATCTGGACAGGTGGGAGTTCTTTCGGATGCGTCGAGTCCTGCTATACAATTCACATGGGCTCCTCTTGCTCCTACACGACTGACATCTAGCTCGACGGCACCGGGCACTGTCACCCTGACCTGGACACCTCCCGTCGATATTGGAAATACAGCAATAACTTCCTATACGGTGTATAACGCAGGCGTCCCTGTAACTACAAATATCCAATTCGGTGGTGGCGGTGGCCCTGGGGGTGGCGGCGGCATCGGTACGGACCGTCAATCCGCAACTATTACGGGCCTAAGCCCCAATATTTTCTATAAATTTGAAGTTAGCGCAACAAATAGTGTGGGCGAAGGCGCTCTTTCTGCTCAAAATCAAATTTTTACTACGGCTTTATCATCGAGCATTTCAAATACGCCTGATTTCATCAGTGCTCTTTCCCAGTTAGTCTCTGATAAACCCGCTGCTATCCTGAGTGCACGCGCGGCCATCAACAATGCGGCTAGAACAGGCACATTGACGGATCAACGGCGCCAAGATCTAACAGTTTCAGCTCTCGCGACGATTAATCCGACAGGAAGTACACTGACCACTGTTTCTACAAATACTACGAGTGAGGTCCTTTCTACGATGACTACGGTAAATACATCAATCAATATTAAATCAACTCTCCCTGTAGTATATGTGTTTCCGTCCTATACAACGGGTCCATCCCCGCATACAGCGACACTCAATTTAAATTCCACGATAGTAGTGAAAGGATCCACTGTCGCCTATGCTACTTTAATAAACCAGCAAGCAGCCTACTTTGTATTTGAATTACCAAACAGTATAGAAGGATCAGTGTACCAGCTCACCTTGACAAACGGTGCAGCATCTCTCACGCTGACGTATGATGGGGTCGTCTTACGTGATCAAACCGCGCGCGCCTATACAGCAAACGATGTTCTCACAATTGGTTCTGTTACAATCCCCCTGATGGGGCTTGGGTCCATTGGGACGGCGCCGCTCCTAGACGCAGTAGTCGTTGATGGCGCGAGTCTACCAGTAAACCCTTTCGTCTATAGCACTACGAACAGCTCAGTGGCAGTTTCTATTACACCGGACAATGGGACCGCAAGTATAACTGTGAAGGATAATTTAGGCAATACACTTCTGTCATCAATAGCAGGGACACTGACAGGGGTCCTGACCCTTTCAGCAGGCGCAAATTCATTTACAATAAATGTTACTGTACCAGGAAATGGCCCTGTAAGCTATCCTCTTACAATTACGTACTCTGACGTTGTCCCATGCTTTCCTACCGGCACCCGTATTCTGACAGTGGCTGGCTACAAAAAGGTTGAAGATTTGGAAACGGGCGAACTTGTAATGACGGCCGATGGGCTCCGAGTCCCTGTAAAAATCTATGAGATCGAGCTGCCTGCTACAACCACTGAAACAGCCCCTTATAGAATCCCCAAGGGGACATTTGGTCCAGCTGCCCCCGCAAATGATCTTGTTCTATCCCCTACGCATTTCTTCCAAATCAAAAAGGGATTATGGATGTTTCCCATGCACGCCGCTCACCTCTCAGAAAAGGTCAAGCAGATTATGGTTGGATCTCCCATAACCTACTACCATGTGGAGTGCCCCCAGTATCTTCGTGATAATCTCGTAGTCGACGGGACTGTTGTAGAATCATACGGAGCGAAACAAATGACAACCAAGGCGTATACCTACAACCCCCGTCTGAAGGGCTACACCCGTATCGGCTATACAGCACCAAAGAGACCTACAAAGGCATAAGTCGAATTCGAACACGGGAGCATACCTTACAATCCATCGTAAAACCGATCAGAGTTCCAGTTATCTTGGCTCCATAAGCCAAGATAAATGTAAAGACCTCTCTGTTATTATCCAAATAGCACAGGCCCCCCTTTTTGAGTGCCGCGACCCTGCGGCCCCAGGACTACCGGCATTCCATCGATAATTTCAAACGAACAGTCTGTCATCGTGCTTTCCAAAGATGGGGTGAAGGGACGCGTCATATTTTACTCTGTTACTCAGCAACAAGCCCATAGATATACCGAAAGTATTCATCCTTAAACCCGTAGTGACACCCACCGCTCCTTTTCGGCCATTGCCACTGCACGCTTCATCGCAAAAGATCGACAGTAGTCTTGTGTATCGACGGCGGATTTAAACGCCGGCGCGCTTCCCGGTCAACTTTTATGTCCTGAATTAATTTAATTTAATACATTATAGGGCATGTCGATCATTATTGACCAGGCGTTTATTAACGCCGGCACTAAGCTTCTTGACAACACAACCTACCAATTTGCCGGTAATTTAACAACATCTACCAGGTTTACATGTACTGGGTTTGGCACCGGAACTATTGTAGACGGTCGAGGGTATACTATTACTGTTCCCGGTAATTGGCCTGGTTTATTTAATCAAGCCCTTACAGTTCAGAATTTGGGTGTTCTATCATCGGGAACTACCCAACGATGGGCAGGATGGTTCTTTACTTCACAAGCTGGCGGAACTGCCATAAATTGCTATAGCACGGGATCAATAGGGACTTTGGGTGGTGGAATATTTGGTTTAACAGCTACCGGAGTTGCTAGAAATTGTTACAGTACGGGAACTATAGGCGATTACGGCGGCGGCATTTTCGGTGGCACTAGTAATGGTTGGAACGCATCATGCTCCGCAGAGAATTGCTATAGCACGGGCGACATAGTAGGCTATGGAGCTGGTGGTATTTTTGGTGGCTCAGAAGTTGGTGGAAGATTAATTGGAAGTGCTCAAAACTGTTACAGCACGGGGTCATTGATTGGCCCATTTACTCATGGCCTCATGGGTTCAGCCCCACTAGGTGGACTTATATTCATAAACCCCGCAAAATACTATAGTACAAACGGAGGCGCGTGGAGTGATGCTGTCGCGAATACCAAACTTACTGGGACTCCGCCAAATACTGGAAATGCGACAGATATGCTCCCAGGTGCTGTCTGGATAAGGTACAGTACTATTCGTAATACTCCTTATATTCTTGTATCCAATCCCCAAGTATTCAGCAATAACACCGCTATCGCCAATATCTATCTCAATAATACAATAGTAACTAATATTGCGGGCAACACGTATACCATTAATTTAAATTCCAATTCAATCACTGCTTCCTACAAATTTACTACAGCGGATGCGGGTGCTATTATTGGCTTAAGCGGTTTATCAGGAACGAAGCGTGAAAATTCAGGAACACTGACAGGGATTCGTCCTGGACAGAATACGTTTACCACCCTAGTAGTAGCTGCCGATGGTACCACCAATAGTTATACTCTCATAGTGAATACACCAAGCAGTAATACTGATCTGTCAGGTGTTTTTATAAATAATAGCCAAAATTTACCTAATATTTCAGATACCTATACCTACCAGTTTGATTCAAGCGCATCAAGTGTCCCTTTCCGTTTTGAAACGGTAGATCCTACAGCAACTGTTAGTATATTTACTTTCACGGGAACTCGTACTATTACAGGCACACTGGTAGGCCTTCGCCCTTTAGCAAACGGCTTTACTATCCTAGTGACAGCCCAGAGTGGTGCTACTAGACTGTATGGTCTAGTCATTAATAGTCCAAGTGATGATGCCGGCCTCTCAGCGGTCTTCATAAATGGATCTATTGTAAATATTTCTGGCGGCACGTATACCACCTATCTTGATTCTAGTGCATCGCCGGTCCCCTTTCGCCTAATGTCAACAGGGTCTCAGGCAACCGTCCGTCTGGGTGGTCAAACCGGCATTCGCGATATTTCAGGAACTGTGCCGCTTACCACTGGATCAAATATCTTTAGTGTACAGGTGACAGCTCGGAATGGTAAGAACGTGAATTATCCTCTAATAATTAATACCCCTCCTTTTTCTTCGTTTGTCGTAAATGGCGTGCCGATATCCAACAATAATGGGACCTATAATGCTGATATCTTAAGCATTTTAACACCTGTCTCCATCGATATTACGACCTATGATCCAAGCGGATCGATTAGTATGCTGAATCTAACAGGCATTCAGCGTATTCAGGGTACGGTGCCGATACTAACTGTAGGTGTTAGCACATTTACAATCAGGGTTGATTCCCGTGGTGTGCGCTCATCCTATCAGCTCACTATTTCAACACCTATTATTAACCAGGCCTTTATTAATGCTGGGACACCCCTGTACGATAATATATCATATCTTATGACTGGAAATGTAACAATGAATACGCCCTTTATTTTTGATGGATCAGGGACAGGAATCACGATTGATGGTCGCGGCAATACAATCACTGCTCCCAACGGGTGGCCAGGACTGTTTAGTAAACCCGTGACAGTTCAGAATCTAGGTATCCTATCATCTGGAAGAGCATTAGATCATGCGGGCTGGTTCTTTCAGGAAGGTATAGCCGGAACAGCAATAAATTGTTATAGCACAGGTTCAATTGGAGTATGGGGTGGTGGTATCTTTGGCAGCAAGGTGGTCTCTGGCTCTGCTATAAATTGTTATAGCACAGGGTTTATCAACGTCATCGCGGGTGGTATCTTTGGTTGGAGTTCAGAATCTTGCTCCGCAACAAATTGTCGTAGCACGGGTACGATCGATGATGGTGCAGGCGGTATTTTTGGCGGCACTACCAGAACAGGAACTGCGGTTCAATGTTCTAGTACAGGATCTATTGGCTATATGGAAGGATTCGAGCGAACTGGTGCAGGTGGCATCTATTCTGTGGCAATAGAAAGTTCTGCGACATCCTGTTATAGCACGGGTTCAATTGGTAAAAGGTCAGGTGGCATCTTTGGCCCAGGTTCACCGACTAACTCAGCAAATGCCTGCTATAGTCTTGGGGTGGTAAGTGATATTTCGGCAGGCAGCCTCTTTGGCGATCAGACCTATGGCTCTATCACGAACTGCTTTGGTAATGCGCCATTGACGTATGGCATAGCGCCAGAACTCCTCGAAATCACAAACTGTTACGAAATGGATGGAGGAAATTGGAGTGATGCCGCCGCAAAGAGCGCACTCACGGGTGTGATCCCCTCCACTGTCTGGTATAGCTCTAAAGTAAATACACCCTACCTCCTTGTCGCAAACCCTGAACCTACCAGCAATAATACCAATTTCTTAACAGTTGTTGTAAATGATTTCACGCTAGCCGCCCCCTACAGTTATACCATGCCCACCATGGCACCGATAGTTTCAGTAAAGATCACGGGTCAACCACGTACTACGATTGATATATTGTCAGTAGGTATATCGGGGAGGCAGACAATATCTGCAATTCTGGACCTGGCCGTGGGCACTAATACCTATCCCGTCAAGGTGACAGCTTCAGATGGAGTAACATCCCAAACGTATTCGTTACAAATTGTGAGACCCTCCCTAGTAGCTCCTACTGGAGTAACAGCAACCCCTATTACAAATAATGCAGTCAATCTATCATGGACATCTGTAGTGGGAGCAGCCACCTATAATATTTACAAATTACCAGATAATACTCTTGTAAAAACTGGGATAACTACAGTAACCACAACTATAACAGATACTCGGGCCTTTGGATCCCTTTATTTTAGAGTAGCCGCGGTCAACTCGTCTGGACAGGTGGGAGTCCTTTCGGATGAATCGAGTCCTGCTATACAATTTACATGGGCTCCTCTTGCTCCTACACAACTGGGATCTAGCTCGACCGCACCGGGCACTGTCACCCTGACCTGGACACCCCCCGTCGATATTGGAAATACAGCAATAACTTCCTATACGGTGTATAACGCAGGCGTCC
>Ga0209550_10004303_pt1 | contig 13491 bp, 10 predicted proteins | sample LauGreSuBDMM15SN_2_FD_187567 | JGI IMG/M metagenome (GOLD analysis project Ga0209550, IMG submission 187567) | Freshwater lake microbial communities from Lake Michigan, USA - Su13.BD.MM15.SN (SPAdes) (version 5) | ecosystem: Environmental > Aquatic > Freshwater > Lake | place: Lake Michigan... | reverse complement strand
GAACCTATCCCTTGGCTATCAATTTTGACGCAGCACGGGCGGGCTTAGACCTGCCCCAGTTTTTCCAAACGATTGGCGCGCAAGCGGGCAAAATCATCGCCGGCGTGATAGCTGGATCGGGTGAGCGGCGTTGCCGACACCATGCTAAACCCCTTGCCCCAAGCGGCCGTTTCATAGGATTTGAATTCGTCAGGCGTGACAAAGCGGTCGATCCGGTGGTGTTTGGGCGTCGGTTGCAGATATTGCCCGATGGTCAGAAAATCGACATCGGCGGCGCGCATATCATCCATCACTTGCAATACGGCCTGACGGTCCTCTCCCAAACCGACCATGATGCCGGATTTGGTGAACAACGTCGGGTCCAGTTCTTTGACCTTTTGCAAAAGGCGCAGGCTGTGGAAATACCGCGCGCCGGGGCGCACCTCGGGATAGAGGCCCGGCACAGTTTCAAGATTGTGGTTGAACACATCGGGGCGCGCGGCCACCACGGCTTCAAGGGCCGAGGGCGGGCATTTCAGGAAATCGGGGGTCAGCACTTCAATCGTTGTGTTGGGTGCGCGGTGGCGGATGGCGCGAATGGTCATGGCGAAGTGGTCCGCCCCGCCATCTTCCAGATCGTCGCGGTCGACCGAGGTGACAACAACGTGTTTCAACCCAAGTTCGGCCACCGCATGGGCAACACGGCCCGGTTCAAACGTATCCAGCGCTTTGGGCTTGCCGGTGGCTATATTGCAAAACGAACAGCCCCGCGTGCAAATTTCGCCCATGATCATCATCGTGGCGTGGCCCTGGCTCCAGCATTCGCCCACGTTGGGGCAACCCGCCTCTTCGCACACTGTCACCAGTTTTTTGTCACGCAGGATGTCGCGGGTTTTTTTGTAGCCTTCAGAGGTCGGGGCTTTTACCCTGATCCAATCCGGCTTTTTGGGCTGCGGATTGTCCTTGCGATGCGCCTTTTCGGGGTGGCGCTCTTCGGGCAGGGTCAGATCGCGGGACATCACACTCTCCATAAGACTGCGACAGACATAACCTTTGGCGAGGTTAAAGAAAAGTTGTTCTGAAACGCGCGGCCCCACCTACCGTGCAAAGCCGTTATGTGCAGACAGGCTACACAATCCCGCCAGCAAATTATTTGCTACTTAAACTCTGGATCGGGCTTTGATAGACCCTATCTGAGAGCAATGGTTGGTCAAGGCGACGAGGCTTGGTTTCGCAGCATTGGCCACATTAGGAAATTGTCTAGGATTCGGAGAGAGTTATGACCACCAACACAACCACCTCGGGCAAATGCCCCGTCATGCACGGCGCTGGCAGCCAAACCACATTTGCCGCCCGATCAAACCGCGACTGGTGGCCGAACCAGCTGAACCTGAAAATCTTGCATCAGCACTCAGCCCAATCAAACCCGATGGGTGCAGATTTTTCTTATGCAGAAGAGTTCAAAAAACTGGATCTCGCAGCCCTCAAAGCCGATCTGGAAGCCCTGATGACCGACAGCCAAGATTGGTGGCCTGCCGATTGGGGCCATTACGGGCCTTTGTTCATTCGCATGGCGTGGCATTCCGCTGGCACCTATCGCACCGGTGACGGGCGCGGGGGCGCGGGCACAGGCACACAACGCTTTGCGCCGTTGAATTCGTGGCCAGATAACGTGAACCTTGATAAGGCGCGCCGCTTGCTGTGGCCCATCAAGCAGAAATACGGCAATGCGATTTCTTGGGCCGATCTGATGATCTTGGCGGGCAATAGCGCGTTGGAGTCGATGGGCCTGAAACCCTTTGGCTTTGGCGGCGGACGCGCCGATGTGTGGGAGCCTGAGGAAGACATCTACTGGGGCAATGAAGACACTTGGTTGGATGACAAGCGGTATGAGGGCGAACGCCAGTTGGAAAACCCGCTAGCCGCTGTTCAGATGGGCCTGATCTATGTGAACCCCGAAGGACCGAATGGCGTGGCCGATCCGGTGGCTTCGGGCCGCGACATCCGCGAAACCTTTGCCCGCATGGCCATGAATGACGAGGAAACCGTGGCCTTGGTGGCGGGCGGGCATACCTTCGGCAAGGCCCATGGTGCGGGCGATCCGGCGCTTGTGGGCAGTGAACCCGAAGCCGCTGGCCTTGAAGAGCAGGGTTTGGGCTGGAAGAACTCTTTTGGCACCGGCGTCGGGGCCCACGCGACAGGGTCGGGCATCGAAGGTGCTTGGAAGCCCAATCCCACCACGTGGGACATGGGGTATTTCAAGGTTTTGTTCAAATATGACTGGACCTTGGGCAAAAGCCCTGCGGGGGCGCAGCAATGGCATCCCGTGGGCTGTGCACCCGAAGACCGTGTGGTCGATGCGCATGATCCTTCCAAAACCCATCTGCCCATGATGACCACGGCCGATATGGCGATGAAGTTGGACCCGATCTATGGCCCCATCTCGCGCCGCTTCCATGAGGATCCGGCTGCCTTTGCCGATGCCTTTGCCCGCGCTTGGTTCAAACTGACGCACCGCGATATGGGGCCGAAAGTTCTGTATCTGGGGCCGGATGTGCCCAAGGAAGAGCTGATCTGGCAAGATCCGCTTCCAACACGCAAGCATGATGTGATCTCGGCCGCTGATATCAAGGCATTGAAATCTGCAATCTTGGCAACGGGCCTGACTGTGTCCGAACTGGTCAGTGCCGCTTGGGCTTCGGCCGCGACCTTCCGTGGCTCTGACAAGCGCGGCGGGGCCAATGGGGCGCGGGTGCGTTTGGCACCGCAGAATGAGTGGGCCGTGAATCAGCCCGCGCAATTGGCCAAGGTGATCAAAGCCTTGGAAGGTGTGCAGGCAACATTCCAAGCACAGGCTGGTGTGAAGCATGTTTCATTGGCCGACCTGATCGTGTTGGGCGGCGTTGCGGCGGTTGAAAAGGCTTCGGGCCTACCCGTGCCCTTTACACCCGGTCGCACCGATGCAACGCAAGCGCAGACCGATGTGGACTCGTTTGCCGTGATGGAACCTGCTGCGGACGGGTTCCGCAACTATCTGCGGGCGAAATACACCGTTTCGGCTGAGGAATTGCTGGTCGACAAGGCCCAGCTTTTGTCCCTGACAGCGCCAGAGATGACGGTTCTGGTCGGCGGGTTGCGCGTGCTGGGGGCGAATGCTGACGGCGCCAAGCACGGGGTCTTTACCACCAAGCCGGGCGTTCTAAGCACCGACTTCTTCGTGAACCTCTTGGATATGGGCACAGAGTGGAAAGCAACTTCTGACAAGCAAGACCTGTTCGAAGGACGCGACCGCAAGACAGGCCAAGTTAAGTGGACAGGCACACGGGTTGATCTGGTCTTTGGATCAAACTCGCAACTGCGCGCCTTGGCTGAAGTGTACGCCCAAGATGATGCAAAGGCCCGTTTTGCGCAGGACTTCATCGCCGCTTGGACCAAAGTGATGAACCTTGACCGCTTCGATTTGGCCTGAAGCCTAAACACCTACGAGAAAGGGGGGCCAAAGCGCCCCCCTTTTTCATGCCTAACCGATGCGTGGACCCGCTTTGCCATAGGTCTCGGCATAATGCCGCGCCAAGCGTTGCAAGGCAATGCGCAGCACGATCTTGCCCGACCGCGCAGCCCAGCCCATGCGCTGCTCGGCGGCCTCGATCCCCTCCAGAAAACAACAGACCCGCAAAGCCACATCGCCCAAACCCGGTCCCAAATCGCGCAAGGCCGCCGCCACTCGGTCGCGCGCGGCGCGGTTGCCTTCGGCCATGCCCCCGTCGCCGCGAAATCCGCCCCTATCGCCCGCCGTCAAGAACCTGTCCCAGTTCTGAGCCACGCGGGGGCCCATTTGCGCCAATTCAAAATCCTCGCGCAGCCGTTCAGCAGCGGTGATCAGATCGGGCGGCAAGAAGGCTTGGCCATCTTTATCCTTACGCCGCCCCAGAACCGCCACAGGGCTTTCGGCCAAGTTATAACGCAGACGGCGCGGGCCTTCTGGGGTGGGAATGTCTTTCTCGGCCCAATCGCGGTGCTGGTCGGCAAAGGGGGTCGCAGCCTCGGCCAAACCAACAGGCGCGTCATCCATCATGCGCTTCAGCGCCAAACGCCCCAAGTTGGACAGCCCATAAGTCGTCACCCGCCCCGCTTTGCGCAAGCTGATCCAATCCTTTAGCACAAAGGCTTGGGCGAACTTACGTTCCACGACACCAATCCGCGCGGTGCGGCCATCGGGGAATTCGCGCAAGACCACGGCCCGTTCCAGATCGGGCGCTATGGCCAAAACCGCCCCCGGCTCGGCCAAGCGGCGCAAGATGCGGCGGCCTTCGTGCAGGATCGCCGCTTCGTCAAGACTGGGGGATGGGTGGCGCAGGGGGGCTGTCATGGCGTCCTCCAAAGGGGGTGTGGTTTGGGCAAGGTGATCTAACGCCTCATCCAGTAAGGGGTCATCGCGGCGTGTTTCATAACGACGCACTTGGCGCAGGATGGTTGAGGCATGCAGCCCATCGCGCCGCGCCAGAGCACGCAGCGAAACCCCGCTAGAGGTGTGATCCAGATACAGGCGCACGGCATCTGGCAGCCAATCTGGCAAGGTTAAATTCGGGGTGAGGTTCGAGCGCATAGAAATGTCCGTCTGCAAGCCCAAGGGCTGCAGGGTTGAAAAGAAATTTGAGCCAGAGTTGACGGGCATTTCTTACCGAAACGTTAAAATGAACTGCATTTTCCTATAATTGTTGCAAATACTTAAACAAACGGGAAAGGAACGCGCGGTCAAAAGCGTGGTTGCGCAACAGAAGGCGGGAACAGGGCAGGATGGGATCTTAAAGCCATTTTGACCGGAGCTTTCGCCATGACCGACTTTCGCGCCCTGTTATCCGAGCTGCGCCGCCCGCAAATGCTGATCCGTGCTGCGCGTTATGGCATTTCAGACTATCGGCGCGACCGTGATTTGAAGCGGTTGCTGAACGGCACGCCCCCCTCGCCAACGCAATCTGTGCCGAGATTGATGAATGAAGAGAAACAGATGGAGGCCATCCGCACCACAGGCGACGCCGCCTATTCCATCGCCCGCCATATCGAGGTGCTGATCGCCTTGATGGCAGAAGTGCGGCTGTTGCCGCGCGCGCAGATGAAGACGTAAATGAAAAGGCCCGCGCCCATTGCTCGACGCGGGCCTTTTGGGAAGCGACAAAAGTCTAGACAAACATATCTGGCATCGCGGCTTTACGGGTGACAACGAATTCATCAAGCTCTTCTTGCTTGCCTACATCCAAGCTGGGTTGCACATAGTCGCCCAACATCTTTTTGACCCGTTCCGCCGCCAACGTTTGCGTATCGCGTGCGCCTTCTTCGGCCCAAGTCTCGAACGGCTTGTAATCAAACAGGTCAGACCGCCAGAATGCTGTCTTAAAGTTCGATTGCGTGTGCTCGCATCCCAAGAAGTGACCGCCGGGGCCCACTTCGCGCAAAGCATCCATGGCTTGGCCGTTGGTATCCATATGAATGCCTTGGGCCAGATGGTGCAGCGTTCCCAATTGGTCGGCGTCCATCACGAATTTCTCGTAAGACGACACCAAGCCGCCTTCCAGCCAACCGCAAGCGTGCAGCATAAAGTTCACGCCCGCTAAAAGCCCCATGTTCAGACTGTTGGCCGATTCGTAGGCCGCCTGCGCATCGGGCAGTTTTGATCCGCAGAACGCGCCTGCCGAACGGTAAGGCAGACCCAAACGGCGCACCAATTGGCCTGTGCCATAAGTGATATGCGCCGCTTCGGGTGTGCCAAAGGTCGGCGCGCCAGAGTTCATGTCGATCGAGGTTACAAAGGCCCCTGCAATCACAGGCGCACCGGGACGCACGAGCTGGGAATAAGAAACACCCGCCAAAACCTCGGCCAAGACCTGCGTCAAAGTGCCTGCCACCGTCACCGGCGCCATAGCGCCACCGACGATAAAGGGCGAAACGATAGCCGCTTGATTGGCTTGGGCGTAAACTTCCAACGCGCCCATCATGATGCCGTCAAAGGTCATGGGCGAGTTGATGTTGATCAGGCTGGTCATGACGGTGTTTTGGTCAACAAAAGCATCGCCAAACAAAATCTTCGCCATAGCCACCGAATCCGCCGCGCGTTCAGGCGCTGTGACGGACCCCATAAAGGGCTTGTCCGACAGCGTCATATGCGCGTGCAGCATATCCAGATGGCGCTTGTTCACCGCGATATCGGTGGGTTCGCAAACCGTGCCGCCAGAATGGTGCAACCATTTGGACATATAGCCCAATTTCACAAAGTTGCGAAAATCTTCAATCGTGGCATAGCGCCGTCCGCCATCGGCATCGCGCACAAAGGGCGGGCCGTAGACGGGGGCCAGCACCAGATTGCGCCCACCGATCTCCACATTGCGCAAGGGGTTGCGGGCGTGTTGGGTAAAGCTGCTGGGGGCTGTGGAACACAACTTGCGGGCCAATCCGCGCGGGATATGTACCCGCTCGCCCTTTACATCGGCGCCGGCATCGCGCCAGCGCTGCAAAGCGGCAGGGTTTTCCACAAAATTCACGCCAATCTCTTCCAGAACGGTTTCGGCGTTCCATTCGATGATTTGCAGCGCTTCTTCGTTCAGAATCTCGAAGTTCGGGATATTGCGTTCGATGAACTTGGCGGTTTCAAAGCTGACCGCTGTTCGTTCGGCCCGCCGTGTGGCCCCACCACCGCCCCGCACCCTGCGCCCTGCACCTGTATCGCTCATGATCCATCTCCGGAAAGTTTGGCCCTGTATGGCGGGAATGGGGCGAGGAGGGGTCTTTGTTTGCGCCGCTTACGCTCCAAAACCGACATGGGCCTTGATCGGAAACGACCTATTTGACAGGCGCTGCGGGCCAAAACCTGCATTCCACCTCTTGCAAGGTCGGGCTTCAAAAGCTAGTCGGGCACATGACCCAAGCGCATGACCGTCTTTTGATCATCGACTTCGGCTCTCAGGTGACGCAGCTGATTGCGCGGCGCTTGCGAGAGTTGAATGTTTATTGCGAAATTCACCCGTTCAACAAGATTGACGGAGCGTTTTTGGCGGCTTTTGCGCCAAAGGCTGTGATCTTATCGGGTGGCCCAGCCTCGGTTTACACCGAAGGCGCGCCGATGCCACCCGCTGGCCTGTTTGATCTGGGCGTGCCGATCTTGGGTATTTGCTACGGTCAACAGGTGATGATGCACGTGCTGGGCGGCCATGTGGAAGGCGGGCACGGCACGGCTGAATTTGGGCGCGCTTATGTCACACCTGCGGCAGCTAAGCTGGATCTGCTGGATGGCTGGTTCAGCCAAGGCGATGAACAAGTCTGGATGAGCCACGGCGACCATGTCAGCCGCATTGCGCCGGGGTTTGAGGTGTATGGCACCTCCCCCAACGCGCCCTATGCCATCACCGCCGATGTGAAGCGCCGATTTTATGCGGTGCAGTTTCACCCCGAGGTGCACCACACCCCCAAAGGCGCGCAGCTTTATGCGAACTTTGTGCGTATGGCAGGCTTTAAAGGCGATTGGACCATGGGCGCGTACCGTGCCGAGGCCATAGCCAAGATCCGCGCGCAGGTGGGCGATGGCAAAGTGATCTGCGGGTTGTCGGGCGGAGTGGATTCCTCGGTTGCGGCAGTGCTGATCCATGAAGCGATTGGCGCGCAACTGACCTGCGTCTTCGTCGATCACGGCTTGCTGCGGTTGGGCGAAGCGGACCAGGTCGTGTCGATGTTCCGCGACACCTACAACATCCCGCTGATCCATGCCGACGAAAGCGCACTGTTCTTGGGCGCTTTGGAAGGTGTGTCTGACCCCGAAGTGAAGCGCAAAACCATCGGGCGGTTGTTCATCGATGTGTTCCAAAAGCACGCCCATGCCGTGGGTGGGGCCAAGTTTCTCGCACAGGGCACGCTCTATCCTGACGTCATCGAATCGGTATCGTTCAGCGGCGGGCCTTCGGTGACGATCAAGTCGCACCACAATGTCGGCGGATTGCCCGAAAAGATGGGGCTGAAACTGGTCGAACCGCTGCGCGAGCTGTTCAAGGATGAGGTTCGCGCTTTGGGCCGCGAGTTGGGCCTGCCTGCGTCGTTTATCGGCCGCCACCCCTTCCCCGGCCCGGGTCTGGCCATTCGCTGCCCCGGAGAGATCACCACCGAAAAGCTAGACATCCTGCGGCGTGCCGATGCGGTTTACATCGACCAAATCCGCAAACACGGGCTTTATGACGAGATTTGGCAGGCTTTCGCCGCAATATTGCCGATGAAAACCGTGGGCGTGATGGGCGACGGACGGACCTATGACTTTGCGCTGACGCTGCGGGCTGTCACCTCGGTTGACGGGATGACGGCAGATTATTACCCGTTCACCCACGACTTCTTGGGCGAAACCGCGACGCGGATCATCAATGAGGTCAAGGGCATCAACCGCGTGTTTTACGACTGCACATCAAAACCGCCGGGAACGATCGAACTGGAATAAGCAGCCGGTGTGAAACGGCGTCCTTCTTATGCCCACGCATCTTTACAAACGCTGAGGTTGGATCACCATAGTGATTAGCCTTTAGAAGGCCATTCCAACACGCAAAGTGAGCGTGTTGATTTGCCCAGGTATGTCAAGCCCTTGTCCTACATCATAAAAATCGAAATTGCGCCTTAGGAGTTCAGCACCCCCGAAATATCGGTCAGAGAATTTGTAGTCGACACCCAACCCATAAAGAGTTCCGGTTGGATTTGTATGATTTTCATCTTGACCAATATCAGATTTGTACAGCGCGCGCGAAACACCCAACGTGCCATAGATCAAAAAATCGTCAACAATATAGCCAAACCGGCCCTTCAGATCATAGAACCGTTCGTATTGAAATCGATCCTCGTAGCTATAGCCGTCGGATTGTTCAACTTCGTAAACCTTACCAACTGACACTTCAGCTTCAGCGCCATAAACAATCTTTCCGGTTCCCCAGAGATAACCGCCAAAAGCACCCAGCGTTTTACCTTCAAGGTAAAAAGGACCCTCAATGCGAGTCATGTAGTTATTCGTGCCAGTATTGAACGACGCCACCAAGCCACCGTAGGCGCCGGTCCAATCTGACCCCTGCGCAAAACCGGCAGATGCTGTCATAGCAACGAACGAAAGAGAAACGAGACAAATCCGCATAAAACCTTAGGTTTCAAGCGCCAATTCGTCAGCGAGGTGGCCAGTTTAAACCTTTTTCTTGATAAATCAATCGCATCAAATAATTGCTGATCATGTTGCGTGGTTTTGGCAACAAAGGGCTTTTGGGTTGCAAACCCAGACGGAACAAGTCTTAACACTAGGCTCTTCGTTCAGCAGCATCCCGCTTGACCTCCACGCCCCGCTTGGGCCTGATACCGCTCGGAGGACCCCATGCAAACAGTGCGACTTTTCGGCATAGGCGACCTGCGCCTAACGGAATGTGAAATCCCCACCCCAAAGGCGGGCGAAATCGTGATGCGCGTTGAAGCCGCGGGCATCTGCGGCACAGACCGGCATTTGTTCAAAGGGGAGTTCCCCTGTGCCCCGCCGGTCACGCTAGGCCATGAATTCAGCGGCATCATTACAGCGATTGGGGCTGGCGTTGATCTGCCCCTAGGCGCGCGGGTGGCTTGCGATCCAAACTGCCCCTGCGACACCTGTGCGCTTTGCCGAGCCGGCAAGCCCAACCTCTGCCCCAACAATCGCGCCATTGGCATCCATGAGGACGGTGGCTTTGCCACCTATGCCAAACTGCCCGCCCACCGCGCCCATGTGCTGCCGTCCACCCTCAATCCCCTTTACGGCGCGTTTTGCGAACCCTTGGCCTGTACCCTGCATGGGCTTGACCTTGGCGCGCCCAAAGCTGGAGAGCGGGTGATCGTTCTGGGCGGCGGGGTGATCGGCCAACTGGCGGTGCAATTGGCCAAGCTGGCGGGGGCCGAGGTGATGCTGGTCACCCGCCAAGCCAGCAAGCGCCGTCTGGCCGAAGATTTGAGCGCAAGCGTCACCGCCGCCACAATGGCCCAAGCCCGCGCCCTATGGCCGCAAGGGGCAAGCCTTGTGCTGGAATGCGCTGGAGTGCCTGAAACCGTGGCCTTCGCCCCTGCCATGTGTGCGGCGGGCGGCAGGGTGGTGATCTTGGGCGTCCTGCCCCAAGGGGCAAAGATCGAAATCGAACCTTTTGACCTGTTGTTTCGCGAAATCAGCCTGCTGTACTCTTTCCTCAACCCCTTTACCCAAGCCCGCGCCGCTGGCCTCATCGCCAGTGGACTGGTGCAGGTGGCCCCGCTCATCTCGCGCCAAATCCCGCTGGATCAGGCCGTTAAGGCCATCTCGCAGCCCCCGCTGCCCGATGACGTCAAAGTCCTGATCCTGCCCTAACCCTTTCATACGTGCCCAAATATCCCGCAGAGGTCTGGAGGGCGCGTAGCCCTCCAGTTCCCCCTTGCGAAGCGCGCTGACCAGCGCCATGGTCCGACCGCAATCCTTGGGTGATATATGTCTGCCGCGCCATTACAATTCCTGTCCCGCCATAAGGATTACCGGCGTTATTTCCTTGGCATGATACCTATCCAATTTGGCACCCAGATCGAGGCGATTACACTGGCTTGGCAAGTCTATCACATCGCCCGCCTGACCCGCTCGATCGAGGAAAGCGCCTTTATGGTGGGCATGGTGGGCCTGTGCCAATTCCTGCCCATGTTCGCATTGACGCTATTTGCAGGCAACGCCGCCGACCGTTACAACCGCAAGGCCATCGTGATCTGGGCCTTGCTAGCCGAGGCTGTGGGGGTTGTGGCCCTGACAGTCTTGTCGCTGCAACCCGCTCCGGGCCTGATGCCAATCTTTGTGATTGCAGGTCTGTTCGGCGCGGCGCGCGCGTTTTTATCCCCCGCAGCTTCAGCCTTAGTGCCCATGCTGGTCACCCGCGACGACATGCCGGTGGCGATTTCTTTTTCCACCACCATCTGGATGACAGGCGTCATCGTCGGCCCCTTCATTGGCGGCTTGCTGATCGCAGGCTCTATTCCCTTGGCTTATGGCGCAGCCGCTCTCACTTATGGAGTTGGCATCGCTATGATCTTCTCGATTCGCGCCAATACCACGCCCGAACGCCAAACAGGGCATCCACTGACCCTTGTGGTCGAAGGGCTGTCTTATGTCTGGCAAAACAAGGTGGTTTTCGGCGCCATCTCGCTGGACCTGTTTGCCGTGCTTTTGGGCGGGGCCACGGCCCTGCTGCCCGCCTTTGCCACCGATATTTTGCACGTCGGGCCCATGGGCAACGCGCTGTTGCGCATGGGGCCAGCCGTGGGGGGCTTGGCCATGTCCACCTACCTGACCTTCCGCCCGATAAAGCGCAAAGCGGGGGTCAAGATGTTCTTGGGCGTAGCAGCCTTTGGCCTGTCGACCGTTGTCTTTGCCTTTTCCCGCTCGTTGCCCCTGTCTTTGCTGGCACTGGCGGTGCTGGGGGCTGGGGATATGATCTCGGTCAATGTGCGCCAAACCCTGATCCAGATCGTCACCCCAGATCATATGCGCGGGCGGGTTTCAGCCGTCTCGGGCCTGTTCATTTCCGGCTCGAACGAATTGGGAGAGTTTGAAAGCGGTGTCCTGTCGCGCTTCATCGGCCCCGTGATGGCGGCGGCCTTTGGCGGGATTGGCACGATGGTTGTTACTGGGGCTTGGGCTTGGATGTTCCCTGCGCTGCGCCGTGCTGACAAGCTCGATGGCACGCCCCATGGTTGACGCCCGCCTGACCAAGGCTGCGGCTTGGATGATGGGGTCGGTCATCTCGTTCTCGCTTATCGCCATCGCCGCGCGCAATGTCGAAGCCGTGCATGACAGCTTTGAGGTGCTGACCGTCCGCTCTGCCGTTGGCTTTTGCTTGGTGGTGATCGTGGGCCTGATCACGGGCCGCTTGCACGAGGTGTCCACCCAGCGCCTGTCGGGCCATGCCCTGCGTAACATTGTGCATTTTACCGGCCAGAACCTGTGGTTCATCGCCATCACGCTGATCCCCTTGGCCCAAGTCTTTGCGATAGAGTTCACCTCGCCTCTTTGGGTGATCTTACTCTCGCCGCTCCTTTTGGGCGAAAGGCTTACCCCCCTGCGATTAGGCGCTGCGGCCTTGGGCTTTGCGGGCATATTGATCGTGGCCCAACCGGGGGCTGAGAGCTTAAACTTGGGCGTCTTGGCGGCGGCTGGCTCGGCCGTAGCCTTTGCCGCCGTATCGATCATGACCAAGCGGTTGACGCGCGGGGTCAGTGTGATTGGCATTTTGTTCTGGCTGACCTTGATGCAGTTTTTCTTTGGCCTGATCGGCGCGGGACTAGATGGGCACATCACTTGGCCCACGGGCCAAACCCTGCCCTGGCTGGTGCTGGTCGGGGTCTGCGGGGTGGTAGCCCACCTAAGCCTAACCTCTGCCCTATCCCTCGCCCCCGCTGGCTTTGTGGCCCCCATCGACTTTCTGCGCCTGCCGCTGATCGCGGTGATCGGCGCGCTGTTTTATGCCGAACCCTTTGATCCTTTTGTGCTGTTGGGCGGGATCGTGATCTTTGCGGGCATCCTTTTAAACATTCGCGCGCAGATGCGCCTGCCTGCCACCGCATAAACCAGCATGACAGCCCCCGTAACCCAACGCAGCCTGACATTGAAAGGATGGGGCCTGCTGCTCCTTCTTGCCCTCATCTGGGGCGGGTCGTTTACCGCCAACCATGCGGCCTTGGTGCAAATGCCCGTGGCGACTGTGGTGGCCTTTCGCGTCACGGGGGCGGCGATCGTGCTTTGGGCCTATATCGCCATAGCCCGCCTGCCCGTGCCGAAAACTTGGGCCTTTGCCCGCAGCGCACTGGTTTTGGGCGTGTTCAACAATGTTGTCCCCTTTAGCCTGATCGTCTGGGGACAAACGCATATCGCCTCGGGCCTTGCGGGCATCTTGAATGCCGCCACGGCGCTCTTCTCGGTGCTTTTGGCCGCAGCCTTGTTTCCCGACGAACGCTTAGGACCGCGCCGCTTGATCGGGGTGATCTTGGGGTTGGCGGGGGTGGCCGTGGTGATCGGCCCCGATGCGCTGCGGCATTTTGATCTGACCTCGCTGGGGCAATTGGCCATTTTGGGCGCGGGCCTGTCTTATGCCGGCGCTGCAGCCTTTGGCCGCCAAGCCCTGCGCGGCATCAGGCCCGAGGTTGGAGCTGCCGCCATGCTCACCGCCTCGGCCCTGATCATGACCCCCACAGCGCTGATTTTGGGCGGTCTGCCGCCCCTGCCCCAAGGACAGACACTGGCAGCGTTGCTGTATCTTGCCCTCATCGCCTCGGCCTTCGCCTACCGCTTGTTCTACACCATTTTGCAACAGGCGGGCGCTGGCAATCTGGGGCTGGTCACTTTGCTGATCACGCCCTTTGCCATCCTTTTCGGTGCGGTCCTGTTCCGCGAAACCCTGCCCCCGCAAGCCTTTGCCGGCATGGCTTTGCTGACCCTTGGCATGGTCGTGCTGGATGGCCGCCCCCTGCGTTGGC
>Ga0209550_10004302_pt1 | contig 13491 bp, 12 predicted proteins | sample LauGreSuBDMM15SN_2_FD_187567 | JGI IMG/M metagenome (GOLD analysis project Ga0209550, IMG submission 187567) | Freshwater lake microbial communities from Lake Michigan, USA - Su13.BD.MM15.SN (SPAdes) (version 5) | ecosystem: Environmental > Aquatic > Freshwater > Lake | place: Lake Michigan... | reverse complement strand
CGGTATGCACGTCCCACACTTTGATCGTCTTGTCCTCAGATCCGGAAACAATCGTCGTGCCTTTGAAAGCCACGGAATTAACACAATTGGTATGCCCTGTCAAGGTTTTCTTGCATTCTCCCGTATGCACGTCCCACACTTTGACTGTTTCGTCTTCAGATCCGGAAACAATCGTCGTGCCGTCGAAAGCCACGGAACTAACAGAATTGGTATGCCCTGTCAAGGTTTTCTTGCATTCTCCGGTATGCACGTCCCACACTTTGATCGTGTAGTCGTTAGATCCGGAAACAATCGTCGAGCCGTCGAAAGCCACCGACATAACACTACGGGTATGCCCTGTCAAGGTTTTCTTGCATTCTCCGGTATGCATGTCCCACACTTTGATCGTCTTGTCCTCAGATCCGGAAACAATCGTCGTGCCTTGTAAAGCCACGGAAAAAACATAATTGGTATGCCCTGTCAAAGTTTTCTTGCATTCTCCGGTATGCACGTCCCACACTTTGATCGTCCTGTCCCAAGATAGTCCGGTAACAATCGTCGTGCCGTCAAAAGCCACGGAACTAATACCATTGGTACGCCTTAACGTTCTCGTCAGGGATATTTCTAAATAATCCATTGTATTATTGGTTAGAAAATAGCCCTCCGAGGTGAATCTGGGATTACTTCAAAAACAAACCCCGATCTTTCTTCTTGCGCTCATTCTCCACCTTCCACTCCGGCGGCGTTGTGATGTCGAGATCCCAAAAGCCGTCGGGCGTGTCGGGCGGCAGGTACTTGGCCTTGTGCTTGGAGCATGCCTTCATCACTTTAGGGAGGGTTTCCTTGGTGAAAATGCCCTGCTGAATCATGGCCTCGTAAAACTTGGCGCATTCGGGGCAGGCGTGACCGGGCAGCGCATCGCGCTTGTTCTTTTTGCGAACCACCTCGACAAACTTTTTCTCTGGCACGAAAAGTCCCTTGCCAAACTCGCTCACGTAGGGCTTCGTGGCCTGGCACAGCGCCACTGTGCGATCGAAGCGACGCTTGAACTCGCGCTTCTCGTCTTCAATGCTCGGCAAGGGCAGATCCATCTCTTTGTCCTTTCGCGAAAACGTGCGATCCAATGCCCGCCCCTCCTCGCCCCCGGCGCTGGTTGGAAAAAGCGGCTGTTGGGCGGCTTGTATAGAGGTTGTAGTAGTTGTAGTAACAGTGGTCTTGTCGGGTCGCTTGGCGCGCAAGGGAATGTCATCGGGTGCCGGCAGCCGCGGCCTTTTTTGACGGTGCCGGGCCGTGGGACCGGCGTACTGCTTACAAAGCTCATCGTAGTCACGCACGAGCACCTCCAGCTTGCCTTTGAGTACCGCGTTTTCCTTCTCCAAGTACTCGTTGGTGCAGCGCAGCATGGCCATCTCGGCCTGCATTTCCTTCCGCTCGCTCTCTTCAGCGTCGTTCATCTCGTCCGTTTGATCACGAGGGGGAACAATCACACAGACAATGTACAGCTTAGCGAAATGGTTTTCGCGATTGAGTCACAATACGAACGAATTGTGCAAACGGGGCTGCTGATTTCTGCGCCCCAGCAATTTTGTAATTGAAAAAATCACAAAATTACTTGTAAAATCAAATTTTATGTTATAGCCATCCATATAAAAATTGTCTCAAAAAACCCCAAACAACTGATTCTTGTACAAGATGGCCTGGTCCTTCCGGGTGTTGGAAATTTTCTCACAATCTGTGTAATAGGAGAAAATGTCGGCACCTTCAACAGATAGTTCGCAATCAGTTGGACAGAGTCTGCAAACGGCCGGATACCTTTTATTGAATAAAACCACCGTGACCATTGTTTGTGCAGGTTTAGCCATATATATCTTGTATTCTCTGGGTCGCTCCATTTTTGCACCCCGGTCCGGAGGATACGATGGAACCTCCCTGTTGGCTTATAGTCGCGGAGTCGACATTTTCGCCTTGGTTTTGATTGTGGCATGGGGATACTCCACGTACATCAGTCTAAATGCGACGGATCAAAGCAACTTGTTTGGATGGTTTTTGCGTTGGTCACGTGATTTTTGGAATGATCCCAACACTCTTCTTGAAATCACCCTGTTTACACTCGTATTCTTCCTCGTGGTGTACTTGTTCCGAGTTCCGATGGCTCCTGAAATTAAACCGGTGATTGTGCATCTCATAGAGACGAAAATTTGGATCGTGTTTGCCTTTTTTATTGTCATCTTCTTTTTCAAATACGTTTTGAAAATTCCCATCATCGATCTCATCTACAACAATCAACTTGTCAATTATTTTGAAAACTTGCCTTCGATGAAGTGGTCATGGGTGTCGCCTTCGTCGGCGCCATCATCATCATCAACATCGTCATCGTCGTCGTCGACCTCTTCCGGGTCTACGTCTCAAGGAACAACAAACGCATCTGGATCTGCTGGGTCGGCGTCTGCTGGGTCCAAACCTGGAACGGCACCTGGAACGGCACCTGGAACGGCACCTGGAACGGCACCTGGATCAGCACCTGGAACGGCATGTGTATCTGCTCCCGCCGCACCTTCCAAACAAGTATTTAATCTCAGTAATCAAGTCTATACCTATGAAGAAGCCCGTGAAGTGTGCAAGGCATTTGGTGCAGATTTGGCGAATTACGATCAAATTGAACAGGCCTATCAAAACAATGGAGAATGGTGCAACTACGCTTGGTCTGATAAACAACTGGCACTGATGCCGACGCAAAAAGATACGTACAACAAACTACAGCAAACGACGCAACCCAATGCATGTGGTCGCCCGGGAGTCAACGGCGGGTTAATTATCGACCCGTACTTCCGTATGGGCGCCAACTGTTATGGGGTCAAGCCACCTCAACCAGCCGGATTCACCTACGACAAAGCGATCAACACGCTTCCCGCTGCTGCTCCGGCAGCGGCCATGCCCACGATGCAAGATTTGTGGAAAGCCACGGCCAAATTGAATGCATTCAACAATTTGAAAAAAGAATGGTCCCAATATTAAAACATCTCTATCGCACGTTTTTCTTTGCAAACCTGGGATAGATAAAATCCCATGTAGTTCATCCGCAGAAGCGACTCTCCTGTGCAAAAGGGTTCCCGAGCAATTTCTCCCCGTCGGAGGAACTAAAATGCAAGGTAGTCAAGAGAAAGCCACCTACATCCTCCAGTAGTGGTTCGTGGGCGTTGAGCGGCGAAATCCGAGATGCTACGATCGCCGACTCTTCGGATGTGGATGCTCTTTCTGAGGGAGGCGTGGCTTGGTGAGACTACGAGGGCAATAGACCGGTTCTCGGAGCGACTGGAAGAACTTCCCTATTGTTCTTGCGACAACTGTGGCGAAAAATATGCATGTGAGGTCAAGGTGGTGCGGGCGGACTCGAAGGCGGAGGAGATGCGGCGTTTGTGTGAGAAATGCTCGTGATTACAAGACATTGCGCAGAGATTCCACCTGTTCTGGTGTCAGTGCATCGGGAAATTGCACGTCAAATTCGATGATCAAAGAGCCGACGTTTTTGTCACGCGTCATTCCGAATGCCGGAATCACTTTTTGCATCTGGGGTTTGATCAGTGTTACATGTTGGGTATTGTTCATCGACAGCGTTTTCCCGTTTAAATGTCTGAGCTCAAAACTAAATCCGCACAAGGCCTCTTTCAAGGTCAATGTTTTACAGTAAATTAAATTTAATCCCTGGCGCCGAAAAGACGTGGTATTGTCCAGGTGGATATTTAGCTTGACGACTCCCTTGCAACTGTCGTGAAGTACATTGCCCTTGTCGACCAACGTGATCATTTCGCAGTCGTCAATGCCCGCGGGAATGTCAACATACACCGTTTCAATTTCTTTGACCTTGACGTGACCATGCATGATCCAACGTTCGATTTCAATGGGCAAGGTGCATCCCACATAGGCCTGTTCGAGCGTGACTGTCAAATGTTGTTGGATCGGTGGGGGTTTTGAGGCTGCCGCCGCCTGCTGTTGCATAAACTGCAACCCCCCACCAGGATGCATCATCGGGTCCATGTGGAAAAATGTCATTTCTGGACCACCCGCTTGAAACATTCCGGGAAAGAGCATTTGAAAGACGTCGCCCATCGATGACGCATCCACATCCATTTCGACTACACCAGGACCAGCTCCGCGAAACGGAAACCCCTGTGGCATTCGCATCGGCGTACTTTGCATGTCGTACTGTCGACGTTTTTGAGCATCACCCAACACGTCGTACGCTTCATTGATCTCGCGCATTTTGCTCGCGGCTTCTGCGCTGGAATTGCGGTCCGGATGATATTTTAGTGAGAGTGCGCGATAAGCGCGTTTCACATCTTGGTCCGATGAGGATTTGTCAACTCCCAAAATCTCATAGGGCGACGACATTATAAAAACCATTGTCCGAAACGGTTTAAATCTATTTTCACATTATTATAAAAATGGTCGTGTTGGAAAACAGCGATGGCGTGGTGTATGAACTCTACGAGGGCAATTTTTCTCTCGACAAGTTGCGCGCAGCCGTTCCTGTAGATACCGTGTTGCACGTCGTCTGCACGGTGTCGAATCCGTGCAATTATTCGCGACGCTACACGTTGGCCAAAGCCTTTTTGGAACGCATGGCGAAAGAGCCCAACGTGGCTCTTTATGTTACTGAAGTCATCTATCCCATCTTGCCGCCACAACAACAATTTCAGCTCACGGATCCCAAGAATCCGCGGCATAGCCAATTGATAGGAACGATGCCTTTGTGGTCCAAAGAGAATTGCATCAATTATACGATTCAACAAAAATTGCCCCGTGATTGGAAAGCCGTGGCCTGGATTGACGCCGATGTCATGTTTGACAACACCAACTGGGTCAGAGAAACATTGCAGGCACTGGCCTGCGCGGATATTGTTCAACTCTTTACGCATTGTGTCGACATGGATGCCTCAGGAAGTGCTCTGAATGTCTTTCAAGGCAGCATGTATCAGTATGTCAAAGGCAACAAACGGGGGCGAGGGCCCCACTATTGGCACCCTGGATATGCCTGGGCGTGTACACGCGTGGCCTACGATCGCATGGGAGGACTGTATGATGCGAGTATTTTGGGATCCGGCGATGATCATTTGATGCGCAGCCTGATTGGCGAAGAGAGTTGGGTCACCAGTGTGCACGCTCAGGCATCGGAGGATTATTGCGAGACGATTCGGGCGTTTGCCCAACGGAGTCACGGACTTGGTGTGGGTTATGTTCCCGGAGTGATTCACCATTTTTTCCACGGATCGAAACAGAAGCGCAAATACCGAGAGCGCTGGGAGATTCTTGTCCAACACCAATACCAACCGTCGCAGCATATATACAAGGACAATCAGGGTCTGAACATGATGTCCGCAACGTTCCCTCTGCAAATGGCCGTGGACATTTTGCAGTATTTTTTGGATCGGAAAGAGGACGACGACTGATAAACGTACACACACACACCTTTGGGCACTACACGAATGAAGGTACGGGTTCTACTTTTATGGATGATGATGGTGAATCAAACGATGGCGGGCATTTCGTTGTCCCGAAAGGCGTCGAGACTTGAATCGAAAAAACAATGTGATTATGCTCACAATGTTTTCTTGCTTACGTGTCCCGATTTGACCAACTTTTCGACCACTTTGGTCAACGATCAATGTGGATTGCGCGACTTGTGGATATATTTCCAGAGAAGATGCGTACCACTGACATGGTCAGAAACGGCCGTTCTCGCGTCTGTCGGGTGTAGTATGTATTACATGTTGTATTCCGTATTGAAAAAGATTTGAGTCTGCACATCTTTGTACACCCCCTACCTCAGGGTATGAGCGACGGCATTTGTCCGATTTATCATTGCTCCACGGACATGAGTCCCAGACATCCACTGTACGAGTTGTTGGATCGGTTGGACGGCATTTTGCATCCGCCGAAATATTATCACGGGATCCAAAGTGCCAACACGGCATTGTGCTTATCCTATCAAACTCGCGGAAATTACTGGGACAATACGTGCACATTCAAAGACGTCTATTTGTTGGATGTGCACATGAAAATTGACGTGGGAAATCTCTTGGATGTGGATCGCCGAATCGTGTATTGCATGCCGGAATGTGTGTTTGGATTTTTAGGCAAGAATTGCGCGTCTCTTTACAACAATCAACCCTGTTTGATGCAATTCGGCAACATGAATCGGGGGTATTTTGTGCGCCACGTGTTGTTTCAAAAGTACGAGTCTTCTCCGACGCACTGTTGGGAAACGGAGGACGGAGAGTACTTGATGTTGCCCGAGTTCGAGATTGAGCATCTTTCCTTAGAGTCACTTCGACTGTTGGGTTTCTAAGGCACGTACTCTCGTTCTCTGATCCAAATGTTGCAAATGTACTTTTCGCCTCGCGTAATGGGCATTCCCGCGTGTAAAGACAGAGGATGACATTGGTTGCCACTCTCGGGGGTTTGCAGCGAATAAAAGAGAAGCGCATGACCCATGGGCATTTTGTAATCTTTTTCTAAATTCGGAAACTGAGTAGATCCGCCTTCAAAATCGTCATTCAAATAACACAACACGGTCAACACACGCTGACCGCCATTCTTTTCGAATTCAATGCTTTCTGGAGTATCGTCACAAGAGGCGTCAAAATGGGCATTGTAGTATCCTCCGGGACCGTATTTGACCACTTGCATTTTTTCAGCATTCTGAAAAGGCATGTTGGAAAGACGACATACGCGTTCAATGACCGTTTTCACCACGGGCTCATCGCGCTCGATCCATGCCGTTTGACTTTTGCGCACGGCATTGTCCATACCCGTCACCACGCGACTCTCTTCAAAGCGTGGCTCGGCATAGTCTAAAATGTATTTGCGCTCTTCGGGGGACAAAAAGTGGGGCAACGTTTGTGGAGGGATCCAGGGGTCCGTGATGCTGCAAAATCCTCGCCCCCTCTCTCGTTGTTGGACTTGACAACGTGACCACCACCACCACCACGACGCCACACCCATTGCTGTCAAACAAATTGCCAGAACAAGCCACCACCACATTTTTTTGTATACTTGCCACATACATTATTTTATCTGGTGGTATTTTACCCATGACGACGACGACGACGGCAACGACGACCACGAAGGATAAAAAGAAATCCCCCACAAAAACAATCAAGATCAAAGCAAAGTCGACTTACGCTGCACTCACCATCGGCCGATTTATGCATAAAACGGGCGTCAAGAGACGGGTCCGGTACCTCAACAAGATTTGTTCCGATGCGGGCGAATGCATTGCGTTTGGTACAGCGATTGGGACGATGAAAAAACTGTTTGAGTCATTCCATCTCAAGTATGCCGTGACGAAACAAATGAAAAAAATTGGCGCGGAATCTGCAAACGGATCCGTCGTAGAAGTTCCATTTCATAGGAAAGGATATACCATGTACGCGGTTCTAAAGTCGTCATTGTCGTACGATGCGGACAGCCTCTTTTACGAAGCCTTTGTTGGAACATTTATCAACAAATGGAGTCCCAAGTATCCGTGTTTTGTGGAAACCTATGCCTCTTTGACATATACGGTAGATGAAGACGTAGACGTGCTTGACCTTGAGCGACTGGAGGATGGTCTAACCCAACACAAGGTGGTGTATTCTACGTTTTTGAATGATGATTCTCTTCTACGAAAATCTTGCCGTGAATCCCAAAATTTTGCCGTATTGACACAACACGTGAAGCAAGCCAAAACTCTGTTTGATGTAATACGTGAAAAGATCAACTATTTTGATTTAGTAAATTATTTATATCAAGTGTATTGTCCGCTGAGTGCACTGGCGAATCGATTCACTCACTATGATTTGCACGTCGAAAACGTTTTAATCTATCAACCCAAGAATTATATTACCATGACGTATACGTATCCAGATGGATCCGTCGTCTGGTTTCACACCTCCGGGATTGCCAAGATCATCGACTACGGTAGATCGTTTTTCGACGACGACCGCGTTTCTACCAAACTATTTGATGAGAAATTGCGTCAAGAGTGCAAAGAAGATGATATTGAAGATAGTTACAAGAACTTGAAAGACATTCGGTGGGCAGCAGGTTTAACGTATAGTCCCCAAGCGCGGTGGGGGAAATCCATTCTACGCAACAAATCCCACGATTTGCGTCTGCTGAGAGATTTTAAAGATGCGCACGTTCATCATAAAATTCCAATGTTGGCAATATTGAAACATCTGTGCGATACAGTCAAATATTACGGTTCTTATGGTACGGGCGAAGTGGAAAAGACGACCTTTACGACGTTGGGGGATCCGATTCGAAACGTCGAAGATGCGCACCTGGCATTGAAACAGATTATGCAGACTCCGGCATTCCTTAACAAAAATGCGGCCGCGTTTACGGGGGAAAAACGTTTGGGAGAAATGCGCGTTTGGGTGGATGGTTCGCGTCCAGTAGAATTTGAATATGACTAACTTCCCAACCTACCCATCCTACGCTGCCAGCACACCTTTGTACCACTTCCTCTCTGGGTCACGAAATGCATACTTTTCATCGTGTTCATCGTGAGAAAATGTATACTCGTAAAGTATAATGTGGAATTTAGGCAAGTATGTCAACATTTACGTCTTTCTTATCAGTTTTGCCGTCGGCATGTTTGTGGTCTATGTGACCATGAATGAACAACGCAAAATCTACGTTTATCCCACCCCGGAAAATGTCGATTTGATTTTGTATCGCGACAAGACCAACACGTGCTTTGGGTTCAAAGAAAAAGAAGTCGAATGTCCGACCGACGAGGCCAAAATCACCAAGGTCATTGCCCAAGCCTAGGCCTAGGGGGAGGGGGGGGATGGCCCAAAAAACAAAAACTGGACTATATATAGATGCATCTCAAACGATTGTTGCACACGTCTCTAGGACAGTTCTTCATTTCCATCTTGTTGGGACTCGGTCTCGCCACCTTGTTTCGCAAGGCGTGCAATGACAAGAATTGTTTGACGTTCAATGGACCCGTAATCTCCGACGTCGACGGCAAAATTTACAAGCACGGTGAGAAATGCTTTAGTTATACGTCGACAGCCACAGCGTGTGACGCCAACAAACAAATCGTGGACATGTCCATCCCTGCTGCAGCAGAATCCACGGCTGCTGCTCCGGCGCTCCCCTCTTTCTTCACGGGTGGAACTACTACACAATAAGACAATGGAAAAACAAAGATAAACATATGCGACGACATTCTACTAAGAATTATTACAATGTCGTCGTCGTCGTCCGAAGGAGAAGAGGCAGAGCCTTGGGTCGAGAAATATCGACCGACACAATTCGATCACATTGTTCTCGACGCCTCGAACCGCAACCTGTTCCAACAAATTATCAACAAGCAGTACTTTCCCAACCTGCTCTTTTATGGCCCGCCTGGGACTGGCAAAACCACCACCGTCATCAACTTGATCAACGAATTCCAGACCAAACATTACGGACGATCCAACAAGAGCAACGTCATTCACCTCAACGCGTCCGACGAACGCGGAATAGACATTATACGCAATCAGATTCATTCCTTTGTGAAAACACTCAATTTGTTTGACAAGGGTTTCAAATTCGTCATTCTGGACGAAGTGGATTACATGACACGCAACGCCCAACATGCGCTGAAATACTTGTTGCAAACCACCACCACAGATGTCCGATTCTGTTTGATTTGCAATTACATTAGCAAGATTGACATTGCACTTCAAAATGAATTCATCTGTGTGCGGTTCAATCAATTGCCAAAACAGGACATTTACCACTTCATTCGTAAAATTGCCACGCACGAAAACATGGCCATTAGCGACACCGCCATCGACGCCATTCAAACGGTGTTTCGATCGGACATACGCAGCATGATCAATTTCTTGCAATTGCATCAGAATATTCGCATCGATGAAGAGTGGACCAAGTCCATTTTGAGCGACCCAGTGTTGGAAGAACTGCATCAGCAGTTGCAAGGAGGAAACCCCGAAGCCACCGTGGCGTGGATCTACCATCTCAGTCAATCGTACAATGTCGACAAACGTCACATTTTCAACACCTACTTTACCTACGTGTTGCATCATTATCCCGAACTCGTAACATTGGAATGGTTAGATGGCGTCGATGTTGCAGTACATACCACCGATGCGCGATGGGAAGACGTCATTCACTTTCTGTGTTCTGTCCGCCGCAAGGATTCACTTCTTGGATAGAGGATAGTATTACCGCTTCTTATGACGACGGGTTCGTCCCGTACGGCGTTGGCGATGGCGTTGACTGCGTCGTCGTCGTCGTCCTCCTTTGTTATTTTGTGAAGAGGGCCATGAAATCAAAGAACCAATGGCATTGGAAACATTCGCGGTGGTATCTCCCAGAAGTCCAGCAGTACCCATAATAAGTTGCCCCGGTGGAGAGGCTTTTGCTTGATTTAGAAAAACAGAGCAATTTGTTTCGCATTTTACCTCTTCTGCGATTATGGCTACATTGGTTTCATTTTGGGGGTGAAGATCATTATATTCTTGAAGAATAGCCTTTTTTACAGGTGTATCAGGAATGGTTTTCATGAAATTTATGAAATCAAGGCGGCCCATGTGCTTTAAATCAATCTTATACTTTTCTAACAACTCTTTTACTACAATTGTAGATGGTGTATTCTCCGACGTTAGAAACTCGGCGGTCATTATGATTAGATTGAGAATTTTTTTTGCCAGCCGCTAGGTGTTTTCCGGCATCTTCAGCATAGTGATGTCCAGCTGCCCAAATTCTTACATCCGCACGGCATTCCTTGTCGTGCGACAAAAGGAGCGTTTCTTGCCCGTAGCATACTTGCACTTGGCCGATTTGCATTTCGATGGGGGACGGCGTCGGCATTCGGAGTGCCTGGATCGCAGTTTGTAAATTTTGCGCGTGAGGGTTCGCTTCGTGGCCATGGTCGTCGCCATATATATCTAACCAGGTATTTTAAACCAACGACGGTACACGTATTGCGAATTTCGTCGTGGTCAAAGGTCTGGGTTGCGTTTATTCGTCATCCGCAACAAGATCTTCCTCGTCGTCATCCAGCGCCACGGTAATTTCCTTTTTCACCGTCTTGTCTAAATAGCGATACATGCGTTTCATATCCAGACGAGTCACGGATGTATTTTCAAACAAGACCAACATGTCGTCGCTGCCCGATTCCGCGTCGTCACCGTACATTAACCGCAACTCTTGGAAAAACGCCACCAGATCCCTCTTGTCCATATTCAAGTCTTGACACATGTTGTAGAGAAAGAGCGAATTGTTGTATTCCGTCGAATATTTGGTCAAGACTTTGGTGAAACGCACGGGGCCGCGAAACTTTTCCGTCACTTCGGGGAATTCAGTGTGCAACAGCGCATTGTTGTGAAATGTTTTGATCAAGGAACTCATTTCATTAAAGAGCCAAATTTGGTTCTGAAATGTGATGCGATCCATGTAATCCGCAAAACACATATTGTCCAATGCTTGCACGTAAAACGGAAATCGACGACTCGACGCAAACTTGGCGGTCAATACATCCGCCACATTCTCGTGCCAGAGCAGCGCGACAATCGTGCGCTCATTGTCGTTCATAATCACATTGTGTTGTTGGATCGACGCTGGACGTTGGAGCAACCGCTCGGTAATTTTCTTGGAATCTTCACTGAAGGACTTGATCTGAAAAATGTTGTGCAACGTGGCTTCCGTCAACAAGTGGGGTTTTTGTTGCGCCAAATCGCGAATGAAATTTAGTTTCCGCAAATCCCCCTGCATGTATTCCAACACGCGGGGTTTCAACGTATCTGCCAGCTCGGGCACTTGTTGGGTCAAGAGTTGGTTCATTTGGGCCTGTGTTGGAGGGTGCAACTCAAAGGTGTGACAAACTTTCATCAACTCTTTGATCTTCTTGTCCACGTAATAATTGCCGATGCAAATCACCGGATTCATGGTGAATTGTTCCAACTTCTGGCGTTTCGTCTTTTTTTGTCGAATCAGTTTGATGAGTGAATTGATGCCGCCCTTGTCGCCATTGTTCATCCCGTCAATTTCGTCCATCACAAAGGCAATCTTTTTGACTTTGCCACGCATCATGTCCAACACATTTCGTGTGGATACATTGTTGCTCGTCATGGTTTCGATGAGCGACTTGTTGCGCACGTCGCCGGCATCGTACTTGATGACGTCGTAACCGCGATCCTTGAGCAAAGACACGACAAATTCGGTTTTGCCACATCCGGGAGAGCCGTAGACGTAGATTCCCTTCTTGTCTTGGAGATGGCTCGGGTCATCGAAACGACGCAGAATCGAAGCAATATCATTTGCCATCGATTCTCGGCCAAGAATAGCATTCATTACAACAACTGTTTGGTATAATGAATTCAGGTAGTTTTATGTAGATTTTGGACGCGTTCTGTCATTGGGAAGCCACCCTAGGTAGGTGGGTTTAATTGCCGCTTCCTCCGCAACCTGCGCCGCATCCAATCGACGACAAACTAGCTGGAAAAGGCATGACATTCCACGTCTGTTGTGCCGCTTGATTCGGTGTGCCATAGTAATTGTGGACACTCGGAATTTTATCGGAAGCAACATTGTTTCCGTACCCCGTAATGTAAGCTGGACCCACCGCATTGATGGCGGCATACATGGGCGGTTGACAGAGTGGTGGACCTCCTCCTGCCCCTGCGACGCTTCCGTCGGCGGCGGCACCGTCCATGGCCTTGTCGGCCAAGTTGGCAATGCCACTGCCAATACCTTTTGCCACGTCCATGGCGCCAGATCCAGCATCTTCCAACAAGTCCTTGGCACCCGACCCGGCACTCTTCAACAAGTTGGTTGCCCCCGAACCGGCGTCTGTCACCAAATCTTTGGCACCCGACGCAGTTCCCGCCACCAGCAATCCTGCGCCCAGACCTGCACCTGCGGCCAAACCCGTGGCACTGTCTAGCACTTGACCTGCCAAACCCGTGCTTTTGTCAACGACATTGTTGGTCACTCCACCCAGTGAATTGGGATCACGAGCGGGAGCCGCTGGAGCCGCCGCGGCAGCAACCGTCGTCTGAGGAGCTGGTGCTGCAGAGGCAGATGCAGATGCATTATTTATACCGGCCATCTTGACACATGATCCATTGTTGGGATCCCACTGCGCACACATGGGAAAGGGAATCATCGGCAACTGACCAAAGGGAGGTCGACCTCCACCATACATGCCACCATACCCATAGCCGCCGCCATAACCATAGCCGCCGAAAGGACGATCAGCCTTTTCCTTCTCCTTCTTCTTCCTGTCATCATCATCATCATCATCATCATCATCATCATCATCATCATCATCATCATCATCATCAACACTCTTCTTCTTCGTGTCGACGTCAAACTTGAAATTCACTGTATGCAAGAGAGCTTTCATATCCTTAGACAGAATGAGAATTGAAATATAATTGATATTGTTTGCACTCCAACAAACAAATAGAATGTGTTCATCTTTGGTGGTAATATGCCAATTGTTATCAT
>Ga0209550_10004298_pt1 | contig 13494 bp, 9 predicted proteins | sample LauGreSuBDMM15SN_2_FD_187567 | JGI IMG/M metagenome (GOLD analysis project Ga0209550, IMG submission 187567) | Freshwater lake microbial communities from Lake Michigan, USA - Su13.BD.MM15.SN (SPAdes) (version 5) | ecosystem: Environmental > Aquatic > Freshwater > Lake | place: Lake Michigan, USA... | reverse complement strand
ATTTACTATAACCCATTCCCAATCGTGGCTTGTCTGGGCTCTAATTGATTCGTACAGCCTCCATAATCTGTTTAATGGTGTGTTATATGCAGGGGTAAAGAATGATACCTTTGGTGTAGGGGTATTTAGGATGTAATTCATAGCTACATTGTAGGCTATCTCTCCTAAGTTTTCAGGTTCTTCTTCAAAGTGTACCCATCTTCTGCGTATATCAAGGGGAGCAGACATCAGGTCCGTGTGCTCTTCGTATGAGCCACCTACAGTAATAATAGCATCGGGGTCTACATCTCCTACAGTCTCATTGTAATATACGTTGAGCGATGTATCTTCATACCCTAAATGTACTAATGATTTGAGTTCGGGCTTACCCTCTCCGATATATAATATCTTAGGAGCCGAGGTCTTTTTTGGTTTTACTTGTTGTAGGTAGTTATAGTAGCAAAGTGTTTGGTCTATGAATACAAATCTATTGGGTAATATGCTGTGAATAGCTTGTATAAATTCTCCATCTCCGCAATAACCTAAACCAAACTCAGCGGAGTGAATATTTTCTACTGCAAATGTAAATTGAGCTAAGTCTATACTGCCTACCACCACATTGCTTGGTATAGCGTGTCTATAAGTTGGATTATCTACAGTTATTAATTGATTATAGCAAATTACCAATGACGATGATTCTGTTTCTTTAGCATCTATAATACTACTTATTACATCGTAGTAATCAGGATGTACGATGTTATCATCATCAATTAGAGTAACGTAATCTTCTGATGGTAATGTCTTAACAAGCTCATTCACATCAGGATACATATAGGTTCCTGGTGAGCCTTGCTTGAAGTGAAGCTCTGCACCACGCCTGTACAGCTCACCGAGTAGTGATGCCTCAACTTCTTTAACTACATTAGTATCAAATACTACGTGCCAAGTTACATCAACTCCATCCTTATAAACAGAGTCTGCAATAGTTAATAGATTCTCAACCCGTGTACAACGAGTTATGACGTGAAATTTCATTACTTCTTTTCAGTAAGCTCTGATGGTTCTTCTTTCTTAGGAACGAAATGCTCGATTGCTTCTTTAACAATAACTGCATCATCTAATGTAAAAGCACCTTTAGATTGTGCTACTAAACATCCTTGAATTAAAACTTGAATTGCTTTTTCTTGATTCATAATTTACTTATTAAGTGAACTACAAATCTAAGCAATTATTTTTTAAATTGCAAATGGAGGAGGTAGCGTTTCTTGATTACCAGCGTTCTTTACTTGATTATATTCGTGGTCTGCTGCTGCATTCAATTGCTCCATATCATTAGCTGCTTCTAACCAAGAGATAATTTGTTCTTTAGTTAATTCCTCATAAGGAATAAAATCTTCGCTTGTAGGGGCTGCAAATCCATTACATCCTGCAATTACACCAGTTGTAGTGCCATCAGTAACTTCATAATTCCAATGAATTGTTTCAATTACATTTGTTAATCCGTCCAATGTTTTAGCACATTGAAAGCTTTGGTCGTTAAATATCCAGTTGTATGTCATATTTTTATTTATTACGCTAAACCTGTTGTTACTTCAAATCTATATATATTACTTCCACTTGCTGTGTATGTTGCTGATGTAAGTGGAATATTCTCGTTATACCCACTTGCTACAAACGCATCATTTACATAGTATGAATACAATGCAGCACCAAGTATAGGGTCAGGAGTGGCTACTATATAGAAAGTATTACCTGCAACTATAGGAACTACAAAAGGAACACCTGCTGTTGCATTACCATACAATGAACCATTCTTATAAACTGCCACAGAACCATTTATGTAACTTTCGTTCCAATTTATAGTCAATGTAGGATTAACTATAGCGTTCTGCATTTTTATAGCCGAGGATAATAGTTTTCCCATTATACAACTAAGTTACCAATTACATACCATTCGTTAGTACCAACTTTCACAAGAGTTACACCTGTGTATTGATTTCCAATTTTTAAGAAACCCTGATTACTTCTTAGGGTTACACCTCCAGTAGCTACTATTGTAGTTTGACCTGCACCGTATTGTAATACTTGTATCTCTGTTCCAATAGCAAATGCAACACTTGAGTTTAATGGTACGGTGAGGTTATTAGCCGAAGCTACGTTCATCTCAACTATTTTTCCTGCATCACCAATTACAAGAATATATGAAGCTGTTTGTCTATTGAATGTATTAGGTGGAGGTGTTCCTTGAGGACCTTGGAATCCTTGCGTACCTTGGAATCCTTGAGGTCCAATAGCCCCTTGGAAACCCTGCGTACCCTGTGGACCCTGAGCACCAGTAAAACCTTGGAATCCTTGGAATCCTTGAGTACCCTGTGGTCCTTGAACGCCCTGAAAACCTTGCGGACCCTGAGCACCTGTTGCACTTTGAATCCAAGCTGTTCCATCGTAGTAATACAAACCAGAACTTAAATCTGTTTGATAAACAATTAACCCTGTAGCTGGAGATGATATAGCAAGCCTTTGGGCTTGAGTCATTCTTGGTGGTAGGAAGCCACTTGTTGTACTATTTACTTGTAGTTTTGCAGATGCATTTGGAGAGCTTGTACCAATGGTTAACACACCCTCTAAGTAATTAGATGCAGTACCATCCATATAGATATTCCATCTACCAGTTGCACTTGCTAATTGACTTCTAAATCCAAAGTTATTGGTTGCACCTATTAGTGTACTATCAACAAAAAATGCAGCTTGTGAACTTACTGTTGAACCAGCACCGAATGTGCCTTGAGTAGCTAAATAATGTCTTAAATCAGAACAAGTGAATGTTGTGGCTTGGGTTGAAGCAGCAGAAGTATAATACCTCGCTTGAGTTGTTACATCTGATTGAACAATACCTCCGTTATAAATTCCGTGAGCTACTGTACCTCCAGTAATATTTTTATCTACACGTAAATTGTGAGCAGTTAAGAATGTTGCACCAATACCTAATGCACCAAGCATATAGTTAGAAGCAGTACCATCCATATATAAGTTAAATCTACCTGTACCACTTGCTATCTGACCCCTAAATCCATAATTATTTGTTGCACCAGTTAAACTTGATGCTGCTTGAAAACCAGATTGTGTTGTAATTGTACTTCCAGCACCCACTGTACTTTGAGTAGCGTGAAAATGCCTTAAATTGGGAAGTGTAAATGTTGTTGCTTGTGTATTTGATGAACTTTCAAAATAACTTGCTTGGCTTGTTACATCTGATTGAATTGTTCCACTACTGTGTACACCATATGCTTGAACACCACCAGTCATTTGTTTAGCTACATAAAGAGAAAAACCAGCTGGTGGCGATGAGCCTATACCTAATGAACCACTTGAAATATTTGTATTAGATGCTAATGAAATAAGTGTACCTGTATCTGTAATATTTGAATTACCAACAACGGTAGCACTTGTAAACTTAGCGACAGTATTTGTAGTTCCAGATACTGAAGCGTTAGCACCTTGTGGACCCTGAACACCTTGTGGACCTTGAGCACCTACACCAGGTCCCTGAGAACCTTGGAATCCCTGAAAACCCTGTGTTCCTTGGTTACCCTGAGGTCCTTGAGAACCAACATCTCCTTGAACGCCTTGAGTACCTTGAAATCCTTGAGGTCCCTGGAAACCTTGAGGTCCAATTGCTCCTTGAGTTCCCTGAAAGCCTTGTACACCTTGTGTTCCTTGAAATCCTTGTGTTCCTTGGGCACCTTGAATACCTTGTGGACCAACTAATCCTTGAGCACCTTGTGGTCCTTGTGGACCAGCAACTATAACATCATTATTTATATTAGGAGTTATTAATGATTCGTCTATGTTTATAGTGCTATATCCAATAGGTACTATGCAGTTGAGCTGACCATATAGTGTAATTATTATCTCATCTTCATAAGTCAATCCTTTGGCGAGCTCATATTCTAATGCCTCTATTAAGTTATAAGCATAATTTGCTCTACAAAATAAAGAATCATCAGTATCTATTCCATATACAGAATGGTCTACATACTCATCCATTAAGTTTGCAAAGTATAATTTACCTTGCTGTAATTTTGCTGTTATGTTTATAGACATATCTTTTTGTTAATATAATTATGCTTTTAAATCGCCAGTTAAGTACCACTCATCGGTATTTGTTTTGGTAAGTTTTACCTCTGCATATCTTGCAAATGGTTGTCTTGATGCTGAACGAGTTCTTAATGTTACTCCAGTATCCCCACTAAATGTTGGTACACCAGCCCCTTCTTGAACAAACCAAATTTGAGTTCCAATAGGAAATGCAACGGCAGCATTTGTTGGTATTGTAATTGCTATTGCACCACCAGCAGTTGTACTAAAAAAACTACCTTTATCATTTAACCCTATTGTGAATGCAGTACTACTTGAACCACGCTGAATTATATTATAGTCTAAACCTCCATTCACTTGAACAAGGTTTGCGTTTCCAGCAGTTGCAGTAGTAGTACCAAACAACACCTTACCATCGGCTTGTATTCTTTGTCTTACTATTGGTGTTCCAGTTACTTGGTCAGTAGCAAAATCTAAATAAGCGTCGGGAGAAGCATCTAAAGAATGTGCAGAAATATATGCTTTCACACTACCACCAGGAGCAGTAGCATCATTACTAAAAAATTCAATTTTACCAATTACTTGGTTTGTTGTACTTGTTGTATCGGTATCTACAAAACGTAAAGTATTATTTTCTCCACTATTATTATCAGCAGTTAATTCTAAACGCTTTGTTGCAGTTGTTGTACTACCTACGTTTAATGTGCCACTTGCACCAATGTTAGGAATGCTTAATTTACCACCTGCATTTATATTACTTACATCTGTAATTGACTGATAACCTAAATTTAAACCACTCCCATTATATCTTAATTGATTTCCTCCAAAATCTACAACTAATTCTCCAAGAATAAAAACATTACCACCACTTGTTCTTAAACGATATTCACCATCTCCAAGAGAACCAATAAGAACACTACCATTAAGAGTTGCAGTAGTACCAACATCTAAAGAGGTATTTACACTTAATCCACTATTAAAATAACCACTACCATTAACACTTAATTTGTTACTTGGACTTGCAGTTCCAATACCTACGTTACCAGAAGCATCCAAAATCATCTTGGTAACAGTAGCTTGTTTGAATTGATAAGTACTTGCTACTGCTTGGTCAAAAAATATGTCTGAACTTGTAGTTGAATTATTTTGTATGGTTAATACTTTTGCTGCACCTGCTGCTGTAATAAAAGGTCCAACTGGGTCTCCTCCATTGATTTGTACATATTGTGAAGCTGCTCCTACACGATTAGAACGAATAATACCTTCTGCTTCAAGTGTTACGTTTGGACTACTTGTTCCTATACCTACGTTAGTTCCGTTATCAAATATTTGACTATTGCCAATAGTAGAAGCACCAGTGTACTTAGAAACAAAATTTAATGTTCCAGCTGATACACCAGCACCAGTGTTACCTTGAGTCCCTTGGAAGCCCTGCGTTCCCTGAAAACCTTGAGTTCCTTGAAATCCCTGCGGACCTATATCACCTTGAGGACCTTGTATACCCTGAACGCCTTGAAAGCCTTGGGTTCCCTGGAAACCTTGTGGTCCTTGCACACCTTGTGGTCCTTGGACTCCCTGGAATCCTTGCACGCCTTGTGTGCCTTGAAAACCCTGAGAACCTTGAACACCTTGAGGTCCAATCAAACCCTGAACACCCTGTGGACCTTGAGGACCAAACTCAACAACGGTATTCGGGAATATTAATGTCCCATCAATAGATAATTCTGGGCATACTTGTTGATTGCTCATATTATTTATTAGGTAGTTTGGTTATGATTCTTTTCACATATCACAGCACCTGCATCTAATTGCTTTTGTGCAAGTGGTGGATTTGAGTATATTGCGAATATCTCGGCAGCTTTAATATTTTGTAGTAGAATTGTTTTATCGTTACTAACTGAATCGCAACTACAGTTACTTGTACCACATCCACAATCAGTTTCAGCTACAAGCTCTGAAAAACACTGAGTTAGGAAGCAAGTAGATAATACGTTTGCACTTGCAGAATAATCAGATGGTGATTGAACTAATCTCAATCTTACATTTAACCAAGAGTCAGAGGTTACTGCATAGTTTGCAGTTAAAGCTCCACCAGTCATTGATAATGTTGAGATAACATCGTAGTTAGAATCAGATATAGTAAACTGTCTTCCTGTAGCTCCTGTAAAGCTACTTACTGCAATACCATTACTATTAGCTGTCGGTGAGCTAACGGTATTGTAATTAGATGAATCTGTAAATGTTATGGTAGAACAATCAGAACTTTGTGCTACCGTAAATGCTGCTGCGAATATTGCCATAATTGTTATATTTTTAACAAAGATAGCAATTAAATAGTAGTGTTTTTATTTGTCTGCGTCTTTCGAGAATACGAAAGCAAACCCAGCTGTCATTGCAACGATAGCGTCAACCCAATTGGTCTTACCCATAAGGACTGATGCTATGGCTGCACCAACGAGAATAAGCCCAAGCAGTGAAGTCTTCCAACTCTTTTGCTTGAGCTTTTCAATAATTTCTTTTAGGTCTTTATTCATTTATTATATTGTTGCTACAGTAGCATTATAAATAGCAACATCATTTGGGCACTCGGTAATGATAACCAATGTATCACCACTTGCAGCACCAGTAGGAGCATCTGATAATTGAAGTTGTTGAACTGGTAAACCACCAGTAAATGTAACAGTATTAGCAGAAGCTGCAACTAATCCAGTAGGACCATTTAAAATCCATTGAGAGATTGTGCTATCCCAAACAGTAGTGTTATCAGCTTCAATATCGAAGTTAAATGCACCTGTAAAAGTTAATGTTTTAGCAGTTGGGTTGAACGCACAACTAACAGCATTTCCAGTACCAATTCTAATTTTCATATCTTATTTTTATTTATTATTTACTAATATTTTTTCTAACATTAATTGCTGGAACTTATCTTTAGATAATCCTTCACCAGCAGCACATACATCACCATATAAACCAATAGACTCAGTTTGGAATTTAATAAACTCTTGAATCTTTGTTACAGTCATAAAATCAGATTCCATTATCTCGCTTGCAAACTTAGAGTACATCATACCTAAGTCAACTTCCATCTCAAATGCCGCTTCAATAACACAGTTAAGGCATTCGTAGTCCATCTCTGGGGTATCAATATCATCAAGCTCTGGACAGGAACCCATATCAAGCATATATTTCTGTAACATCTCAGAGTGTAACTTCTCATCAGCACTTTCAGCTAAGAAAAAATCATAAGCTCTTAAGTATCCATTCTCTTGGCACCAGTTAGCAGCAGCTACATAATGATACATAGCTTTTAGCTCTTGACCTATTAGTTCGTTGAGCTTAGACTCAACCTTACTAGATAATAAACTCTTTTTCATTTTATTAATTTATACAAAGATACTATTATTTCTTAGGTGATTTTATATACTAGAAATCGTAGCCTCTGCCTCTTTTACGTTGTTTTAATATAATCTTTCTTGAGTATTCGTTTGCCTTAGATATAAGTCGCTTGTTAGCTATGATAGCTGCCTCCTCTGGAGACTTACCATCTCTTATAGCATTCCTTAGCTCTTTGTTATAAACATTACCGTGACGGCTTATATACTGCTCATTTAAAGACTGTCTGTACTTAAGCTCTTCTGGTTTTAATTTATAAGACTCAGATTCATCACCCTCTCTATAAGATATTGTCTTAGTGCTATTTGATATTCCTGAGATGTCTTCTTTGGCGAGCTTAGTTGCCTCAGATTTTATAGAGCGGAACTCAGTTTCAAACTCATCAACAGACATATCCTTGTACTCATCGTAGTTATCGGTTAACTTCATCTTAATATAACCAGCCCAATCTTGGTAGTATTTCTTAAACTCTTCATCAGACATCTTTCTATCTTCGCCAGTATTAACATCGAACACTCTAGTATCTAGTTCGTTTGGTTCAATAGCTATTGCTTTTTTAGATAGTAATAGGTTGATTGACTTATCATCAACACCTTGTTTTAAGAAATCATTGGCTCCATAAGTTTGAACACCAACACCAAGTAGTGAAGGAATACCTGTAGCAAGTACACCAAATACAATACCGTCTTTCTTAGCAGACTCTATAACACTTTGTATTACCAAAGGATATGACATTTGAACTAATCCATCTGTAATATTGAATGGGGTACCCATAACATTCTTACCAGTATAAGCGTTTACTAGAAATGCTGGTACTGGGGCGAGCTTACCTCTAAAGAATCTTAATATAACATCTCCACCAGTTTCTCCACCGTATCCACTTCCATCTAACTTAACAATCTTTCCTGTAGTTGTAGATTTTCTTTCTTCGGTAGTAGCCTGAACAAATGCTCTAATTGGCTGTTGGAATCCACCCCAGATATCCCATCTCGTATCACCTATTTTTATTTTACCAAAATCTGTGCTTCTTGGGTCATCTTCTACATCAGCACCAGCAGCAGCAGCTAACGCTAAAACAGCTAAACCAAATCCAACAAAACTGCTCATATCTTTTAAATACATATTACGAACAATCCTGTTTTCTTTTTTATAAATTCTAGGGTCAGCAAGCATTGTTAACAATCTGACACGAGATGCTAATAAACGAGGAGAGAACATTAATGCGTTTAGTGCTGGTCCAGCTTTTTCAAGAGCTCCACCACCTAAACTTCCTCTACCTGTTGCAGCATTTACATAGTTAGCAAGAGTCTTATAGGCTTCAGGATTTGTAGCAAAGCTATATCCATCATTCTGTAGTAACTCAACACCCTTGTTAAATATATCTACACGCATTTTATTTAAGTACGCAACATAAGCTCTTTCAGATGCTTTAACAAGTTCTCCAGCAACTGGTATCTTAGCAGCAAGATTAGTTGAAAAGTCTTCTTCTTTAGCAGATAACTTAGCACTTCTAATATTTGCTATATACAAATCAGAGTCTTGCATTAACTTATAGCCAGGGCTTTCCATCAAAGCATCCATCCACTCATTAGCTTTTTCAGAACTAGCCCACTGGACCATCATCTCATTTGCAGCCCTGGCTGCTATGTCTGGATAAGCAACAGTTGCTACAGCAGCCTGTCTTAGTGGTGCTGAAAAATCCGCAGTAGCCATTAATGCACGTGGTGTATTTGCAACTTCAACAATAACATCAACTGATTTTTCTAGTTGACTTCTGCTCTTAAGTGCATCTTTCTCAAGCTCTACAGCAAACTCAAACTTAATATCCTCAAGCTGTTTCTTAAGCTTTCTAGCCTCGTCATCCATCTTAATTTCATTCTTAGGTGTTTTAGAGTAGTCACCTTTTTTAAGTTTACCCTGTAGCTCGTCAATACGTTTCTGTATATTCTTTTTATAGTTATCAAGTCTTTTCTGCTCTTTGTCTAAACCATCCTTCTCAGCTTGCTTCTCCATAGCAGCTCGCTTGGTATTAGCTTCGTCTTGTAGTATCTGAGCAGCTTCTGGGTCTTGTTCTTTTTTAGCTTGGTTCTCAAGGTCTTCAATATCTTGGATTTGCTTTTCCTTAGAACGCTCACCAAATACTTCTTCTTGAATATCTTCTTTAGTAGGTCTAGTATCTCCATCGTAATCAGCAAGAGTTCTTCTAATATCATTCTTGCTAACATTCTCAATATATCCTGATAAGTCAGCTTGAACTTTATCGATAACCTCATCTAGTGTTTTGGCACCAGTAGCTAAATAGTTCTTGGCGAGCTTAACAACCAATGGAATCATTTCAACTGGGATAGGATTCGCACTTAAGTTAGACAAACTCTTACGAGCAAGCTCACCCATTTGTTTGAATATATCTTCTCTCTCGGCCTTAAGTTGTTCTTTGGTCTTGCCAGTAGTTTCAACTTTAACTTCTTTTACTATTTTAGGAACCGCAGCTTTTAGTTTAAGCTTTGCATTCTCCTCATTAAGCTTTTCAATCTTAGCTTCTAATGCAGCTTTGGTTACCTGAATCTTAGTATACATTTTAGAAATATCATCAACTTGTTTGTTGGTGAGCTTTCTATTGTTATTAGCCTTACGTTTTTGAATCAACATATTAGCCAGTGAGTCATCCTGAAGAACTTTAATCTTTCTTGCTTGGAGAGCTCTTGCTGAAACATTACCACTTACTTCACCTGCGTTATATGCGTTTACTAAGTCATCAATAATTTTATTACGTTTATCTACAGCATCTGTAAAGTCAAGTGCATTAGATAATATTAATTGCTCAATCTCTGAATTAGCTTTTAGTAACTCAGCTTCTTTAGTTCCCTGATACAATGCTATCATAGCACTTTCAACATCTGTTATTGGTTCCCTGCTTAAAGCTTTCTCAATAACTTCATTTACACTAACACCATCTTTGATAGCTTGTTTAGCTTTATCTAGTGTAGTCTTGTTTGATTGGAAAGGTCTTTGAGTTGGTTCTGGGAATCCGTATTCAGCACGTTTAGCTTCAACCTCTGCATTTGTAATAGAAGTTTCTTTTTTTACTTTTTCTCCAGTTACATTTTCTATTTCAGAAATAAATGCATCCTTGTCAAATTCTTTTACTTTAGAAAGTTTATGTTTCTCTATAGCATTTTTGATAGCCTCGGTGAGCGAAGCACCAGCCTCTAATCCAAGTGCAATAGTTTCAATAGCTGCATTATAAAGAGCTATTGGCAACCCTGCAATGTTAGACTGTGCAGTTCCCTTACCTAAGTTTATTTTTAACTTACGTACAGTACTTCCTAATTCTTTTCCAGAGATTGCTGTCTTGACCTTTTGAGCAACCCCTTCACTAGCAATGCGGTTTTCAACCCCACCTGCTTTATTTGTTTCTCCGAAACTTCCTCCAGAACTTCGTTGTCTATCGGCAATGGCTTTATTGATTGTGTTTTCATCTATACCTTTTTTATTTACTAATTTCTTTGCAGCGTTTAAATAATCTGGTGCAGAATCAAGAGTGTACCCTTCAGAAGCACTATCAAAAGATTCACCAGATTTAAAAGATTCATATAATATTTTTTCTGGATACCATAATACAGCTTGTAAATCAGCCATAGATATCTCTATTCCATAATCGGATTTAAGTTTTGCAAGTACATCATCAAATACACCTCTAATAAATTTTCTTTCAGTACCATTTGATGGTGCTTCTTTTTCACCATTTAAAATTGTAATTAAGTTATTAGAAGCTCTTCTAAGAGCATCCGTTAACGTATTTTCAGATAGCTTAGACCTCAAATCTTTATCTGAAGATATCTTTTTAATAGACTTAGCTATATCAATATAGCTCAATCCATTAATTTTACCAATAATAGATTTTAACAAAGCTAACGAATTTTTATCAGACTTAACAGAATTTAATGCAATTAAAAATGTTTTTTTAGATTTATCTATTTTCTCAACTTTTTTATTTATAAGAGTTCCTGTAAGTCTTCCCCAGGTTCTCATAAACCATCTATCCATAGTTAACTGGTCAAACTTACCCCAAAGATTCATATAAAAACCATTACCTATCTTAGGACCAAGTATAACCGCACCATAAACTTGCTCATTAGCCAATTCACCAGATGCTAAATTTTTTACCTTGCCATCTATATTTACTTTTAAATCACCAGCTCTATATTTAGATGTGAAAAATTCATTCAAATCATTCATAGTTAACCCAGCATCTAACATAGAATTAACCATTTCTAATGATTTCTTTATTGCCATTTGCTGTATACCAAAACCACCATCTGTATCAAATCTTCCGTTCTTCTTAAAATATTCGTATTGTTTTTCGGCAAGTTCAAAATTGAAATCAACTTTATTTCCATTTGACATAATAGCTAGTGGCAATATGAATGCACCCCTAGCAGTTGGGTCAGTTTCTATTTCTGGGTATATAGTTGCCATAACCTTAAGAGCCAACTGTGTTTTCTCATCATACCAACCTATAGATTCTGGATGCTTGGATATAGCATCAATAGACTCATTTGTTATAGCATCTGTTAAATATTGTTTTGTAGTTTCATTTAATTTAGATGGGTCAAATGATTTACCATATATACTTTTTAACTCATCAATATTTTTTTCGAGCATATCTTGCATAGCTCTTTTAAATTCAAGTTTATTATTAAATGATGAATCGCTAGCAAATTTTTTAATATTATCAAAACCAACTGGATTATTTTTTAATTGAATATTTTTAGATAATTCATACCTATCAAACCCTTCAACATTATCAAGATTATACTTCTTAACTGCTTTATCGATAGCTTCTGCTATAGTTGAGCCAGCCTCTACGAATAAAGCAACAGTTTCAACAACAGAGTTATATAAAGCAATAGGTAGCCCAGCAATATTTGATTGGGCTGTACCCTTACCTAGATTTATTTTTAAAGTTCTAATCTTAGATGCTAAGTCTTGAGTTTCTTCTACTTTAACTTCGGCTTGTTTTAAAGCCTTCTGCTGACCTAAAATATTTCTAATGTCTGAAACCCTATCTATCTCTGGTTTAAGTCCTTCTATAACCTCATCTGTTCCGCCAGTAGGTATTTCTTCAAGCTTCTCTAAGTCAAATACGGACTTTTGATTATAGTCTTTACCTAATTGTATTGCATCTTTTTTAGGGAGAGCTGCTACTACATCTATAACAGTTACACCAGCATCGGAATCCCACCAAGTACCAAGAGCTAATACATCTTCATTACCAGCATATAAATCTGAATTTTTGTTTATAAAGTCAGACAACATTTTGGTTGTTATATTTTTTGTAGGAACACCTAGCCTACGTTCATTAAATATTGATACAGATGCAGCAGGTTTACCTATTAAGTTTCCATCAATAAGACTGTATGTACTTCCATCATATTTTTTATGATTTGATACCTGCTCATCTAAAGCTTTCTTATTAACTTCTTTAACTTTTAATTTAGATGAACCTGGCTGTTCTTTATAATTAACAGCTTCATTGTATTTTGCTTTTAATTCATTAGATATATCTGATTCATTAATAAGCTTAGTTATTTCATCTTGAGTATATTGATTGCTCTCATAATACAATCTATACAAATCATCATATCTTTCTTCAGAGTTTCTTTCTTTATTTATATCGTTATATACAGATTGTAAAACTTTATCTTTGCTTTCTGGTCTAACAGTTTCAAATCCCTTATCTATATTTGATTGATATTGATTTTTAAAAGCTTTTTTAACTTTATTACCATCCGATTCAGAGAAATCATTTACTTTTAAAACTTTTGTAGAGTTTGCACGAGTTCTACCATCAGCCCATTCAGCAACAACCATATCATAACCATTCTCTTCAGCTATCTTTGTAATATAAGCCAACTGATTGTTTGGTGTAAACGCAGCGTTAGGATTTTCTTTTTCAAATCTAGCCTTAGCTTCTTTTATGTAGTTGTTTACATCAGTATTAAAATCGTATACTTTTTCTTT
>Ga0209550_10004297_pt1 | contig 13494 bp, 11 predicted proteins | sample LauGreSuBDMM15SN_2_FD_187567 | JGI IMG/M metagenome (GOLD analysis project Ga0209550, IMG submission 187567) | Freshwater lake microbial communities from Lake Michigan, USA - Su13.BD.MM15.SN (SPAdes) (version 5) | ecosystem: Environmental > Aquatic > Freshwater > Lake | place: Lake Michigan... | reverse complement strand
CATAAAGAAAAAACTATTAATTTTTTATATTCTAATGAATAAATATATTTATTTATATCTAAAAAAAAAATAAAATTTATATTTTGATTTGTTAATATTTTAAAAATAAAATATACTTGGGATATAACAAATGTCTCAAACAGTAGGACAAAAATCATCATAAATAAAATTAAAAAGACTTTATTCTTCTCAGTATCATTTAAGTTTAGCCATAATTCTTTTAATATGAATTTCATTATGTGATTTAAATATTTTTTATATATTTTATTTTTGCCTTATTAAATTGATACAATATTTTAAAAAAAGCATTTAATAATATTAAAAGTCTTTAGTTAAGCTTAACTATATAAAAAAAACCTAAATTTCGATCTTCATTGTTAATTTCATGTAAACAAAATTCTCTGTAGCCAGTTACTTCACTCTCTGCCACATAAAATTTACTACACCCCATTGATTTAAATTTTGCTACTATTTTTTGATTAAAATTACCTTTTATTATTAATTGTTCTAGAGTTTTATCCTTATTAAAATCTCCATTTTTTATAGCATATTGCTCGGTCTCCATATTTACGCTTTTTGAGCTTCGAGGGGGAATTAAAAAGAAATTTATATTTTTGCATTGGGTAATGTTTTTAAAAAAAAAAATTTTGAATTTACGTGGAAATTTCTCTAGCAATGGTCCTAACACTGAGTGGTTGTAAGGATTATTATATGTTCCAAAAGTTCTGATTTTATTTTTAATTAAAAATTTTCCTAGATAAGATGGTCCAAGACGACAAGGCAAAATATCGGAAAAGAAAAAGTAAAATTTATGTATCATATTTATGATAATAATAAAAATCATTAACACAAAGAAATCAGGATTTAAAATTAATATATAATTAGATGCAACAGTAATTAAAAAAATAAACCCTAAATAAATTGGAAGGTATGACTTTCCAACTCTCATAGCTTTTGTCAATTCGATAATAAATATTGGGATTAAACTAAAAAGTATAAAAAAAATTTTTTGATTTAAATCAATGTTTTTATAAAAAATTAGGAATAAAATACTTAAAATATATAAAAAAAAAACTATAGGACAAAATCTAATAAAAAAATTTATATACCAAACTCTTGGAGAGATAAAATTACTACTTTTGATTACTTTTTTACTAAAAAAGTCTTTTGGATAAGATTTAAAATGATTAGCCCAATTCCCAATATCAAGAAATATAATATATCTTGATAAGTTATAAAAAAAATTTGGCCAAAGAATTATAAATGCACCAAAACAAATTCCTAAAATAAGAAGAAATAAGTAATAAGGAAAATAATTTTTTATTAAAAATATAAATAATAAACTAATTGGAAATACAATAAAAAAAATAAATTTCAGGTATTTAAAAGATTTTAATAAAAAAAATTCTTTTTTTTCTACTTTTGCATACTTTGAAATTTTACGGATTAAAATCTTTTCGAAGAATTTTTTTTTGTAAAAATATAAACTCCATAAAACTAACAATGAAAAAATATAAATATAAATATTTTTTAAACTTAATTCAAAAATTATAGTTTCTTTAAATTTAAATAAAAAAAAAACAATAATTATTGGAGGGTACTTTCTGGAGGCACTGGAAGAAGAAAAGCAAATTACCGTAAAAAATCCCGCAAAAAAGATAATTGGGATAGAAATTAAACTAGAGTAGGAAGTGGATAAATCAATTAATATAAGAGAACAAAGAAAAAAAAGTTGAGATAAATGAATATGTCCAAAGAAATAAGCAACTTGATATGGCCATAAAGAAGTTGCATATAAAAAAGCACCAAAAAATGCAGCCTCTGTAGAGAAAAATCTACTAAGCAAAAAGAATAGTAGAGTTGATGAAAAAAAATTACATAATAAGGACAAAAAAATGTTTACAAACTCGTCTCTTCTTTTCATCAGCAGAGCTGTTAAATTTGCAAAAAAAACCCAAATTTCTCTTAACTGACCTCTTCCAGTGCTGCTATGAATTTTAGAGGGCCAAAATATATAGCCAAAATCTTTGGACTGATCTAACATTTTCTCTTGATCAGTTTTGGGACTTATTTGTCCAAAATTATCTTTTATAAATCCTCGTCCAAAGTAAGTTGCATCTTTTGCTAGATACGCAAATACAATTAAAATTGCTAAACAGTAGGTAACAATAAAAATTAAGTACATCTAATTAAAATAATAAATTTTTTAAAAAATTATTAATTACGTTAAAAACTTTTTATAATCTTCCGTATAAATCAGAAATAGTTTCTTCTAAACCTTCCTTCAAAGTTACACATTTATAATCTGGAATAATTTTATTTTTTTTGTTGATGTTTAAATTTTTAGATTTTGCCCCAACATATTTATCTAAATTATAAATAATTTTATGATGATCAAAATTTAGAATTTCGCAAATTAATTCTGCAAAAAATTTTATTTTAAATTCTTGTCCTGCGCCTATATTTACTAGTTCATTCTCTACTTTGTTTTCAATTTCTAACATTTGTTGAACAAAATCAATAACATGAACAATTTCTCTTTTCTGGTTACCATCCCCCCAAAGCTCAACTTTAGAATTATATTTTTTACCTTTTATAATTTTTATAATAATATCAAAAATAAAGTGTGGAGTTTTGTTACTAAAATTATAATTAGAGCCATACAATGTTGACGGAACAACTGTCAGAAATTTCATTCCAAATTGTTTTGCCAAACTTTGTTGACCCACAAAAAGCATCCTCTTACACATTCCGTAAGTATATAAACTTTGAATAGGATTTCCATTTAAATAATCTTTCTCCTCAAGGGAGCCGCCTTCAGAATAAGAACAACTAGTTCCTATTGATATCAATTTGGCTTGTCTTTGATTTTCATACCACCAACTCAAAACATTAGAATTAATTAATTGATTATTTATCCATTGCTCTCCTGAGTGATATAATGAAAAATCACCGGCTTGTGTCCATGCTGCTAAGTGATAAATTTTATCGAATTTTTCAACTTCATACTTTTTTAAAGAATTATAATTTCTAAGATCTGCATCTCTCGAAGATAATGATGTAATTTCTATATTTTTATTTTTTGACAAAATAGAACATAAATTTGTTCCTAAAAAACCACTTGCTCCAGTAATTAATATTTTCATTTTTTTTTGTTTTTGCATTGAAAATGAAATCCAATATCTGAAAGAAAAAAATTAGGATCTTCATATGTATTTCCGACACCTCTTGGAAACTGACTAAATTCAAAAGAAATATCCTCACATAGATCAAAATATTTTGCCAAGTATTCACACCAGGTTTCTACAGACCATACAGTTTGATGCAGCGAATATCCATCGGGTGAGAAAGAAACATCTGTTCCTATTGATCCTATAAAATATCCATCTGGCTTTAAATGCTTTTGAACATTTGTAAATAACGTCTGCAAATCATTTTCTTTAATATGTTCTAAAAATTCAAAAGCAGTAATCAAATCAAATTTTGCTTGGTCATTATTATTTATAATTTTAAATTCTTTCGTTATATCTGCTGTGTATAAATTATTTGGTAAAATCGGCCAAAAAGCCCTGCCTAATACCTTTGAGTAATCAGATCCTTCAAGTCCTATGCTATGATTGCCCTTTGATAGAAAATCATAACACAACCCCCCTCCTGCACAACCTAAATCTAAATAATCTATTTTTTTAGAAAAGAAATTATTTATAACAGTCACAAAGAATGGTGATCTGGTATTGTCGACTGCAGTTCCAGTGGGATGAAGATGATCAGGTGACTGTAAAGCCACAGGAAAATCAGTAATAACTTCGTAATTTTTACTCATTGCATTTTTTAAAATGTTTTTGTCCAGCGTTAGATCATTGTTTGAATATTCAATTTTTTTTTCTAAAAAAAAAATTTTCTTTTCTAGATTTTTTAAAATATTTAAAATTTGCTGAGATTTTCTTTTAAATAATAATTTATTTATTTGGATATATAATATTTTTATAACTTTATAAAAAAAGCCAAACTTTCTTATAAAAATTTTATTTTCTTTATTTATAAATAAATTATTTTTTCTAGGATTATATCTTTTATTAAAAACTACTTTCATTTTAGATTATCTGGATATTCGGAAAAGGTATTATAAACTTTCCACCTCTTTTTACATAAGATGACATTTTTGAAATAATTTCATTTTGAAAATTCCAGGATAACATAAAATAATAATCGGGTTCTTTAATTTCTTCTTGATTTACAACTGGAATTCTTGTTCCCGGATAATATGTATTAAATTTAAAAGAGTTTATTTCGACAGCACAGTCAATATAATTCTCATCTAACATCAGATAATTAATCATAGTAGATCCTTTGACAGGTGCCCCTAGAGCGTAAATAGTTTTTTTTTGAGATTTTAATTTATTGAATAGTTTTAAAATTTCATTTTTAAAAGATTTTACCTTTTTAGCAAAATTTTCATATGGTTCGTATCTTAAAATTCCATAGTTTATTTCTTCTTGAATAAGTGACTTTAAATTTGATGTTTGCCCAAATTCTGATTCTTTATGTTTAATTAAAACCACATAGCTACCACCGTGTATGCTATATAATTGAGCATCAAATATTTCCAAATCATAGGCTTTTAACATATTGTTAAAAGTAGTTAATGAATAATACAGCAAATGTTCGTGATAAATTTGATCAAATGCCAATTTTTCCATCATAGATTTTAGATCTATAAATTCTGCAACAAGCACACCATCTTTTTTTAATAATTTTTTTACGCCTCTAAAAGCACTAGATAATTCTTCTAAATGAAAAAAAATACCAGATCCATGAATTATTGAAGCTTGCCCTCTCTCTTCTAAAATTGTTGAGGCAAGCTCTTCATTAAAATAAGCATTAATACATTCAATACCTTTTTGATTTGACAGGGTAGATTGCTGAACCCCAGAGTCAACATTTAATACTTTTATATTTTTATTTTTAAAATTTTCCAAAAAAGTACCGTCATTACCTCCAATATCTAAAACATATTCATTTTCCTTTAAAGGGAATTTTTTCAAAATTTGCTCTGAGACATTAGAAAAATGTAAACTCAGTGTTTTTGTTGTTCCAGACATGTAAGAATGATTTTTAAACATCAGTTCTTTCGGAACGGTATAATTAATTTGTGACATTTTGCACTTTTCACAAATAACAAATATTAATGGATATCTTTGATTAATTTGGTTTTTTTCAATTTTTATAAAATCGTTACCCCAGGGCTGATGACCTAAATCTAAAATCTGTCTAATATCTGAAGATTGACAGACTCTGCAATTAAAATTCATTAACTAAAAATTCCCAAAATTTTGATTTTTGATCATTGCATAGCCTTTAATTAGCTCCTTTATACCCTCTGCTATTGTATAATTTGGCTTAAATCCAGTTTTTTCTATTTTCACATTTGAGACAATATAATTTCTTTGGTCTGGGTCCTGTTTAATTTTTTCTTCAACAAATGTAAAATTAGGGAGTTGTTTTTTTATTTCTTTACATAGATCTAATTTAGACAAATTAGCTTCACTTAAACCAACATTAAAAATTTCAGATTTCATTTTTTCAAAATTGTTTATACCGTGGATAAATGCAGAAACTACATCTCTTACATGAATATAATTTCTTTTAAAATGTCCCTCAAAAACTACTAATGCGGTGTCATGGAATGCTCTATAAGTAAAATCATTAACTAATAAATCAATTCTCATTCTTGGTGACATTCCAAAAACTGTAGCAAGTCGATAGCTAATTGAATTTTCTCTTTGCATTAAATGTTTTTCGACTTCGACCTTATCAATTGCGTATCTGGAAATTGGATTAAGCTTAGATTTTTCATCGCAAAAATTATTATGACCTCCACTACCATATGCGCTGTTTGTGGTTGGCATAATAATTTGATGGTCTTTAGAGCATACATTAAACATCTTTATTATTGCATCGTGGTTAATACTTTGCGCTGCATAAGGATCTTTGTCACATAAAGGCGCCCCCACAATTGCAGCTAACGGAAGAATGATCTCATTTTTATCAATCAGGGTCTTTATTAATTCTATATTTCTAATGTCGCCATTTATTATTTCAAAATTTTTATTTGCACAAAAAGATGCTAGGCTGTTTTGTTTATACATAAAATTATCGATTACCGTTATTTTATGGCCTTCCTTTAAAAGCTCGGGAACTAACATTGATCCGATATACCCCGCTCCACCTGTAACCAAAATATTTTTCATTTTACACTTTCGTTAAGAACTTTTGTTATAAACATAATATCTTTTATCGTTAAGTCAGGATAGTTACCTATATAAAAACCATAAAAATGAACGTGCTCTACATTTTTAAAATTATTAAAATTTTTTAATCTTATCAAACGCTTTACATAAGGCTGCCTCAACTGGTTTCCACCTCCTGCAGAACCAATTCTGTATTCAATGCCGTTTTTATCCATATTTTTTAAGATTTTATTAAATATTTTTGTGTTCTTCTGTTTTAGCAAAACATTGAAGGCGTAATTGCTACAACCAGCAAATAAAAAATCTTTATAAAAAAAATTTCCATCTAGATTTTTTATAAATAATTTTAAATTTCTATTTCTTAATTTTATATTATTATTTAATCGTTTAAGTTGCGAAATTCCTAATACAGCTCCTATTTCTGTATTTCTCAAATTGTAACCTGCATATTGAAAAATAAATTTTACATTTAACTTTGGATTTTGTTTAATAATTTTTTTTTGATATCTTTTATCCTCCATTTCTCTAATCATTCCATGAGAGCGTAACATCAATAAGTTGTTATATTCCAATCTATCATTGGTACATATCATCCCACCTTCTATTGTGCTCAAATGATGGGCGTAATAAAAAGAAAAATTTGAAGTCCATCCAATAGAACCTAGTTTATTATTTTTAAATTTAGCACCATGCGATTCACAAACATCTTCGATGAGATAAATTTTATTTTTTTTAAGTACATTTAAGAGCTTATCATTTAAACTGTTAAAACCTTGTATGTGGCTTAAAAAAACAGCTTTGGTATTTTTATTAATTTTTTTAATTATTTCTTCAGTATTCATGCCAAAAGTATTTAAATCTATATCGACGAAAACTGGCTGAAAACCACAATGTAATACTGAAGATATATCTGATGACCATGTCAAAGGGGGGACTATCACTTCACCCCCTTTTGGATATTTAATTTTAAGTAATTGAAGTGATAATAGATTGGCAGAAGATCCTGAATTTACAAAAACACTATATTTAACGCCCAGCCACTTGGACCATCTTTTTTCAAATTCAAGGACTTTAGGGCCTTGCGTTAACTTTGGATTTTTTTTTAAAAAACTAATCAAATATTTTATGTCGCTTTTTGTGACATTATTTTTCATTAAAGGATATTTCATAAACTGTATTTTTTAGTGTTATTAATTAATTAAACAAAAAGACATAATAATGAATATAAATATTTAATTTATAATTTAACAAAATGATATAAAAATATTTTATGGATGTAACCATTCTAATTCCTACCCTAAATAGATCTAAATATATTTTAAGAATTTTAGAGTTTTATAAAAAAAGTTTTTTTACGGGTCAAATATTAATACTTGACTCTTCGACCAACGAAGAAGAAGAAATAAATAAAGAAAATATTAAAAAATTTTCAAAAAATTTAGACATTACTTACATTTGGGATATTGGCTGGTCATTCGAGTTAATCAAAAAATATCAGAAATATATTAAAAAAAAAAATTGTATTTTTTCTGGTGACGATGACTACATAATAGTTGATGGATTAAAAAAATGTTTAAACTTTTTAAATCAAAAAAAAAATAGAGAAATTGTAGCGGTCTCTGGAAGAGGATTAACACTAGGAGTGTATGGTAAAAATTATGATAAAATTTTTACCACTAGTGAGTATAAATTAGCATATACAGACGAAAGAAATCCATTAAGTAGAATACAAAACTTTTTTAAAAATTATGCGGTCAGTATCTATTCGCTATGTCGAACAGATATTTTTAAAAAAGTTTTGGAATACAGCTTATTAAAAAAAGACCGGCATAAATGTTCATACAATGCGATAAATGGCGAGTTGTTGCCTTGTTCAATAATGGTTTCTTTTGGAAGGATAGATCAAATTGAAACTCCACTTGTGATAAGAACTGTTGGTCATTCAAGATTTATACAACCACCACTCTACCAAAATATTGATAAAAAGATTTTTAAAAAATCGCAATCATACCTAATTAAATCCTTAAATAATTCAATATTTAAAAATTACGGTATTAAAAAGAGTAAAATAAAAATTAAGCTATATTTTGATTCTTATATATCTTTATCCGCAAAAAACGATGGTAAAAAAAATAGTATTCTTTTATCGAAAATTTATTTTTTAAAAAAAATAAAAAATTATATTTTTTTTATTACAAGTTTTTTTTTTAATAATTCAGAAAAATCTACAAATTTATATTCACTTCATTATGGTCTATCCTCTTTTTCAAAAGATTTCATAAAAATAAATAAAATTATTAAAAAAATAAAAATAAAAAATATTTAGATATTTAAAAAGCAAATATACAATTTTATTGTTTGTTTTTATTTCTTAGTGTTTAGTATAAAACTTCCCTCAACATCAAATTTTATTGGCAGACAAATATATTTTTTCATATGCTTCATAAAAAAATCTCTCTTATTAGGCGGAACTATGAACATCAAAAAGCCTCCAGCGCCAGCGCCAAGTAGCTTTCCACCAATAGCTTGATTCTCAAGACCTTCATTAAAAATTTCATCAATTCTTGAATTTGAAACGACACTTGCGAGAGACTTTTTAACTTTCCAGCTTTCTGTTAGTAGTTTTCCAAAATCTTTAATCGTGAATTTTGTACTGTTTAAAATTTTAACTCCTTCTTCAGTAAAATAACTTAGTCGTTCAAATTTTTCAGTTTTGTTAGCAATATTAGAAAGTTTTTCACTTGCAATAGCAGGTGCTAATCTCGAAATTCCCGTAAAGCATAAAATTATGTGTTTTTCTAAATCATTTTTTTTACTTTTTGAAATAATTAAAGGACTTACGCTGAAAGATGAATTTTTATTAAATTTAATAAAATTTAATCCGCCGTATGCTGCTGCGATTTGATCCTGAGAGCCAACTTTTTCTTTTAAAATAGACTGTTCTATTTCAAGAGCTTTAAGAGCTAATTTTTTTTTTGTTATTGATATATTTAGCAAAGCAGAAAGAGCATGCACCAATCCTACTGTAAAAGAAGAACTTGATCCAAGACCTGATTTTGCTGGCAAATCGCCGTCATGATGGATTTCTAATCCTTTGTTAATTTTAAAATCTTTTAAAACTTCTCTCACTGCTGGATGATTAATTTCATCTAAATATTTTACATTTTCAATCTGTGAATAAACAATCCTATGTTTGTGTGAAAAAAAAGGCGGTAAATATCGACAAGTTATATAACAATATTTATTAATAGTTGTGGACAATACTTGCCCACCATTTTTTAAATACCAATCAGGATAGTCGGTCCCTCCTCCAAAAAAAGAAATTCTATAAGGCGTTCTAGAAATAATCATAATTAATTTTTAGCTTTTAACATCCATATTTTTGATTGATAAAAGCATCTTATTTTTTTAATTTCTATTGTAGATAATTTTTTTAAATTTAAAAATTTAATACTCTCATTTATATGGCTCAACTCTAGCATTCCTGGTATTACAGTTTTAATAGCAGGATGAGAAGTTGCAAACAATAATGCAAGATTTGCCGAAGTAATTTTATTTCGGTCTGTTAACTTAACAAAGTCTAAACGACCTTTTGACCAAAGATAAGTTTGTTTTTTTGACCATTTCTTTCTATGATCGTTTTTTTTTAATTTAACATTTCCAACTAAATAACCAAAAGCAAAAGGTGTTCTTGCAATTATAGATACTTTTTTTTTGTATGCCAAATCTAAAGCCCCACAATCTAAAGCTCTTTGATCAATAAGATTAAAATTTAATTGAATAAAATTAAAACTTTTATAATTTTTTAAAATATATTGAGCATCCTGAGGTGATTTTACGGAAACACCAAAATATCTTATTACCCCCTTTTTTTTAAGTCTCTTAAATAAATTTAAAATTTTATTGATTTTTATTTTATTTTTTAAAACTCTTAGAGGGGGTGAATGCAATTGAATAAGATCAATATAGTTCGTATTTAGTCTTTTTAATGATTCATTAATAGAATTTCTCAAAAAATTTATATTAAAATCTTGCGGGCCAAACCAAGAGGATGTGCTATGATTTTTCATACCACATTTAGTAGCGATAAATATTTTTCTTCTTAGATGTTTGTTCTTTAGTAAAAGAAGTCCAATTCTTTTCTCTGACAAGCCTCGACCATAAATATTGCTGGTGTCTATAAAATTTATTCCATTTTTAATTGAATGATTCAACAAAGTTAATGATTTTTTTTCGCTAATATTGCCGTACGAATCACTACCTAGACCCCAAGTACCAAAACCTAGAAGTGATATGTTTTTTTTAGAAATCATCTGCTTTTTTAATGGTCTTAATGATGCTTTTGAAATCTAGATTATTCTTCTTTTGTAAAAAATCTCTAGATCCATAACCAAACAATTTATCTTCTTTTATAGCGATTTTTTTTAATTTAATTTTAAGATTTTTTTCTAATATAAGATTAGATAACATGCTTCCTAAGCCTCCTATTTCGTTATGTTCCTCAAGGGTGAATATTATTTTATAATTTTGCAGTATCTTCACCAAATTTTTACTTAGGGGCTTTAATTTAAATAAATCTATTACACCTATATTTTTAAAACCAAACAATTCCTTTGCAACCAATATAGCTGTGGAAACAATTTTTCCTGTTGCTACTATACAGTAATCTTGACCTTTTTTTATCTCATCAAAACCATTTAATAAATTTACTCTTTTATTTTCATAAATTGGTTGGCAAAGCTCTCTGTCTAATCTGACATAACAAGGTTTCTTACTTTTAATAGAAGAGCTAACTATATTTTTAACAATAATGCTATCGGCAGGCGAGTATATTTCTAAACCAGGCATTAAATTTAGTAGTCCAATATCCTCTGTTGCATGATGTGTTGGACCATCAACAGCATAGGAATAACCACAGCCTACTCCAAATATTTTTACTGGAATTTCCATATTGCACAAATCAATTTTGATTTGTTCTATTGTTCTGTTAATTATAAAAGAAGCAATACTATAGACAAAACAATTAAATCCTTCTTTTTGCAATCCAGCTGCAATACCAATTATGTTCTGCTCTGATATGCCTGCATTAATAAATTGATCTGGAATTTTTTCTCTAAAGCTATCTAAAGCGATAGCTCCTTGATCATTAGATATCAAAAGAATTTTTTTGTCATTTTTTGCATAATAATAAAGAGTATCAATAAAAACATCTCGTTGAAACATATTGGAAATAGATTTATTTTTCATATTATTTTCAGTAGCCTCATAGCTTTTATTTTTTCTTTTTCGTCTAATCCTCTAGTATGTCTTGAAGGATCATTTTCAATAAAATTTAAACCTTTTCCTTTAATTGTGTTTGCAATAAAAATTTTTGGCTTGTTAGAGTTATTTGTTTTGGCTTTTTTAAAAATTTTTATAAGGTTTGGAATATTATGCCCATCAATTATTTGCGACCTCCAACCAAATGATAAAAATTTTTTTTCTAAATTACTAATATCAGTAAAATTTTTAGTAAAATCAGTAGCTGAAATTTTATTATGATCGATAATTGCTATTAAGTTATTTAACTTATGTTTAGAAGCAAATATTGCTGCCTCCCAAACTGTTCCTTCTGTGCATTCTCCATCGCTCATTAAAACAAATACTTTGGAAATACTTTTTTTCTTTTTTAAAGCTAAAGCACTGCCGCATGCTAAATTTAAACCGTGACCTAATGCGCCTGCCGTAAATTCAACGCCTGGAATTTTGCTATCTGTATGTCCTCCTAAAAAATACTTTCCAGATCGATAATGTTTTGATAACCATGTTTTTGGTATAAATTTTAGATCATCTAAAACAGAATAAAGCAAAGTTTCAGCGTGTCCTTTACTTAGAATAAATCTATCTCTTGATTTCCAATTCGGTTCGTCGCTCCTAAATTTTAATACTTTTCCGTAATATAAGCTTACGACTATATCTAAGCATGAAAATGATGTTGCTAAATGACCGCCATTTTTAATTACAATTTCTAATATTTTTTGTCTAAGCTTAAAAGATTTTTCAATAACTAGATTGATATCTAATTTACTCATATAATTTTATAAAAACTATTCATTATAGTATTGCTTAACCACATCAAATAAGTCATCATTTTTTTTAATTAATATTGACTTTAAACAAGCTTTTTTAGCCATTTTTATATCGATAATTTGATCTCCAATAACCAAAGATTTTTTATTTATTATTAGCCATTTTGTTCTTGCCATTTTTATCATACCTATATTTGGTTTTCTTAATTTCTTTTCTTGATTTGAAAATTGAAATTTAGATTCGCTATGATATGTCGCGTAAAAAAAATCATCAATTTGAGACCCTTGATATCTTAGTTCTTGATTAATCCATTTATGCAGTTTTATTACATCTTTCTCCTTATAATACCCCCTGCCAACTCCCGACTGATTTGTCACAACAAATACATAGAAGTTTCTATCATTTAAAAATTTTATTGCTTTTTTAACATTGTTTTTCCAGATAAAATCCTTAACTTTATGCACATAATGTAAATCTTCATTAATTACTCCATCTCTATCTAAAAAAATAGCCGGTTTGCTAAAAGCTCTGATTAAAAATTTTTCAACTTTCTTATAATCACTAGGAATGCCAATATCTATAAAATTATTATATGGTTCCAAATATTTTAATGCTTGAATTTTTTTTTTTTCCACAAGTTTTGGCAGTATATCATTTTCAAGTGAACTAAATTTTTTAGATTTAATATTGCAAATTTTTTTTGAGAAAATATATGTTCCAGAATTAATAAATGAAGAAAAACTTTTTTTAACATTAAATTTACTTATATAATTTTTTCTAATTAAAACTTTTGAAAATCTATTTTCTTTTTTTTTAGCAACAGCCAAAGTTCCTATGAAAGAATTGCTGTCAAATCTAAAAATAAAATCTCTTAAATTGATATCAAAAAAAGTATCTCCGTTTAAAAGTAAAAAGTATTGTTTTAAATATTTTGAGGAATTCTTTAAAGAGCCAAAAGTTCCGAGAGGTTTTTTTTCAATAACACATTTTATTTTTAAGTTATAAATTTTTTTATTATGATATTTTTTTATAAATTGTTTTTTTTTATAATAACATAGTAATAAAATTTCTTTAATTCCGTATCTTGATAAATTTTTTAAAATATAATTTAAAAATGGTCTTTTAAGAAAACGCAATAAAGGTTTAGGTGTTTTTTTAGTTAACTGTCCTAATC
>Ga0209550_10004296_pt1 | contig 13498 bp, 6 predicted proteins | sample LauGreSuBDMM15SN_2_FD_187567 | JGI IMG/M metagenome (GOLD analysis project Ga0209550, IMG submission 187567) | Freshwater lake microbial communities from Lake Michigan, USA - Su13.BD.MM15.SN (SPAdes) (version 5) | ecosystem: Environmental > Aquatic > Freshwater > Lake | place: Lake Michigan, USA... | reverse complement strand
AACAACCTAGTTTTTTTGAGTGATCTGAGTGGGATATCCAACCTAATGAAGCATAATATTGGAAACCAGGTTTCTACCCAGATTTCTGCCTTTGATACGAGCATCGAAGTGTTTGATGTGAATTCTAGAATGAATAAGGTAGCCTATGCTGTACGGAATGGAAAAGAATCCGAGCTTTTTATAGACTCCTATTTGGGTGTGGATCAATTTACTCCAAGTACGCCTAGGATTCAATTGGCTCAAGCGAAAGAATTAAACGAACGCCTTGCTGCGCGAAGGATCCTTGAGGCCAAAACGCAGCAAGCTACTCGAGCCAAGCAGGAACAGCAAGCAGGTCCTGAACTTGTGGTCCCTATCCCTTCCCTGGATACCATTTCTCAAAAAACTTCTTCCTTGACCACCGATCGTTTGCGATTTGAAACCAGAAGAGGGGTGAATACCGAAAACTATACTTTTGATACTATTCCTACCAAAATTCAACCTTCAACTAGTACTGTGGCTGTCAATACAGATGGAGGGAGGACGAATCTATTGGAAACCTTCCGTAAGCAAAATTTACAAAAGATGGTTTCAGGGCCTCGCGCCATGGAAACTGAATTCTTTACCAACCATATCAATTCCCGTTTTGTGGTAGATCCTCTTCGCGGCTTTGGTATAAGCCTTCAAGGCAAAATGACCGATATATTGGATAATCACCTCTTTATGGGAGGGATCATGACCTCCCTGGACTTTGATTCTGGCGGAGATATCTGGTTTGAATACGAATACCTAAAATCGCGACTTGACTTCCGAGGCAGGTACGACCGAAAAACACTCCGAGTAACAGATGGAGACTTTAGTTTCCAGAAATACGTGCTTACCAAAACGGAGGCAGGAGTTTCCTATCCGCTCACGATTCACTCGCGCGTGTATGCAGCGCCTTTTTTAGCCAAAACGCAGTATTTCAACCTGAATGAGGATTCGTTGATATTGAGTAAAATACCTGAATTAAATCAATTGCAAGTTTCCTATGCTGGAGGGAAGGTAGAATATGTGTATGACCGAACCGAACCTATGGGCTTGTATTCCTTTACTGGCACCAAAGGCAAGGTGGGTTTTCAGCACTACCAAGGGCTGAATTACGGGGATCGTTCTTTCAGTAACCTGTATGTTGACCTCCGGAATTACCAGAAAATACACAAAAACATTGTTCTTGCTTCCAAATTCTATTTTGGTTCATTTATGGGATCAAACCCACAAACCTACTTGGTGGGAGGGATGGACAATTGGATGTTTAATAGTTTCTACAGCCCACCTGCCAACAGGCCTGAGCCATCACCAGTACGAAATCCAAATGGGATTGAGAATTCCAACTTGCTTTTTGCTGATTTTATAGACCTAAGAGGTTTTGATTACGATGAGATCCGAGGGAGAAATGCACTTACTTTTTCTACCGAATTGAGGCTCCCCTTATTTTCCTATTTGACGCGCGGAACAATTACTTCCAATTTTGTAAAAAACTTTCAGCTCGTGGGTTTCTATGATGTAGGCTCTGCATGGAATGATGCTGCACCTTGGGAAAAGGTCAATGATCAGAATACAGAAGTGATCAATACCAGCGGATCTCCTTTTGTGATTGTATTGAATAATTTCAACAACCCTTGGCTTCAAAGCTATGGGGCTGGCTTACGAACAGTGCTGATGAATTATTACATCAAATTTGATGTAGCTAGGCCTGTGAGAAATTATAAAACCGAAGACTTGAAATTTTACTTTACTTTGGGGTATAATTTCTAAAGCTTAATCGTATGATCAAATCCATGACTGGCTACGGGGTAGCCGGATTTGAGAATGAGCACCTGGTCATCCAAGTAGAAGTCCGCACGCTCAACTCTAAAATGCTAGACCTTTCCATTCGGAGTCCAAGACAATTTGCGGATAAGGAGGCTGAAATCAGAAATCGGGTGCAGACCATTTTAGACCGTGGTAAAGTCAGTATCTCGATAGATTTTTTGATTAAGGGAAACCAGAGCTTACCCATTCAGCTCAATGAGGATTTGTTCAAAACCTATTATGCTACTTTTGAGCGCCTTGCAGCATCTGTGGGGGAGAAGTCTACTGATTTGTTTAAACTAGCACTACAAGCTCCCCAAGTGATGGTGAGCACGACCCTAGATCGAGAGGATACTGACGATTGGAATCAGGTGAAGTTAGTTCTAGAAGAAGCATTGATTCGCTGTGAGGCATTCCGTGTGGACGAGGGAGCAGCTCTTTTTGTCAAATTGCAGGAAAACATTGACCTAATCCGACAGGGATGGCAGGCCATCAAAGTAGAGGAACCAGTGCGAAAGGAAAAAATTCAATCTAGGATACGTGGACACTTCTCGCAATGGATGGACGAACATGCCTTTGATGCGAATCGGTTTGAGCAAGAATTGATTTATTATTTTGAAAAAATAGACATCAACGAAGAGCTAGTGCGATTGGATACCCACCTAGACTACTTTTCCAAGTCCATGGAAACTGAGGTAAGTCAAGGGAAGAAGCTTGGTTTTATCAGCCAGGAAATAGGGAGAGAGATCAATACCATCGGTTCAAAGGCCAACGATGCCGGCATCCAAAAACTGGTGATCCAAATGAAGGATGAGCTAGAAAAAATAAAGGAACAATCGTTGAATGTGTTGTAAGGTCAATAAGTCAATAGACAGACAGGCCACGGTCCACAGCGCACTTTCTTGAACGGTAAGACTTAATCCCATCCGTTGATGGGCGCACTAGTGATACTATCAAAAAAAGGCCTGAACTCATTCAGGCCTTTTTTTGATTCGCATTTTTATTGAGCTTCTGCTAACGTGATTTACTGATTGAGCAAAAAAAAGACCCGATTAAATCGGGTCTTTTCTATTAGCTTAGTTTGAATCGGATAGGTAGTCTCATTCGCGTACGAACTGCCTTACCTCTTTGCTTACCCGGATCCCACTTAGGAGCGGCTTTAACGATTTTTACTGCTTCTTCATCGCAACCACCGCCGATGCCTCTCAAAACTTCAACGTCTTGAATGGATCCATCGGTGTTAATAACGAAAACAACAATTACTGTACCTTCTACGCCCATTCTTCTAGCTTGGGTTGGGTACTTTAGGTTGTCAGAAAGATATTTATTCCAGCCAGACATTCCCCCAGGAGGGTTAGGCTGTGTTTCTACTACGTCAAAGATAACATCGGCTTTTTCTTCCTCGATTACTACCTCTTTGATGGCAACTTCTTTGATTACCGTGGTTTCTTTAACGTTCATGTCAAAGTTCACATCGATTTTTTCTTCGATTTTCACCTCATCTGGAATCTCTTGGATTACAGGCTGCTCCATTGGTGGTGGTGGTGGCGGTGGCGGCGGCTGTTGAGTGATGGGCACATCTAAGATGTCTTCGAAACTGTCTGATACAGCGCCTAAATCTTTTAAAGCGCTATCGTCATAAGACTTGTATTCGAAAGCAACAAGAGTGAGACCAACTGCTATTGCAAGACCCAAGTTGGTAAACATACCTACACTTTTGTTCAAGTCAGCTTTAGGAGTCTTTTTTGCTTCCATGGTGAATTTTGTTTATTTAAGGTCAATCGGTTTTATTTTCTACAACAAGTGTAAGAATTATCAGAGATTAATCCAAAATGAATTTACAAGAAGGACGATATAAATATCCAAATAATCCTGAAATAACACTTAATACATTGATAATTAGATCATTTAATTCAAAGCTTCGGTTGGGAATTAGGTGTTGAGCGGTTTCTAAAATAATGCTAGGTAAAAAAGACAACAGAAAGAAGTTCATCCAAAGTCGCTTTTTCTTCCAAATCTCCATTTTTCCTTTGATGCCGACACCCATTCCTAGGTATGCAAGCACAAAGAAAAGGATGAAATGGATGATTTTATCCTGAAAACTAAACACCGAAACATCCGGCAAGGAACTTCCTGGTGTAAGCATGGCTACAGCACAGGCGCTCAGCCATACCCCAAACCAGACTATCCGACGCATGATTCTTTATTCACCAATAAGGTTTTTGTAGGATTCCGCATCCAAAAGGTCTGCTGGAAGTGCTCCGGTAAGTTTCACTTTTACCATCCAACCATCGGTGTACGGAGAATCATTTACATGCTCTGGAGAGGATTCTAGTTCACCATTGAATTCAAGGATCTCTCCGGTAACAGGCATAAATAGGTCAGAAACAGTTTTTACTGCTTCTACAGTCCCAAATACTTCTCCTGCTTCAAGAGTTTCTCCTATGGTTTCTACTTCCACATATACGATGTCTCCCAACTCTTTCTGGGCAAAGTCGGTTACCCCAATGGTGGCAATATCTCCATCGATTTTGACCCACTCGTGGTCTTTGGTGTATTTAAGTTCTGCTGGAAAATTCATGATGATTTTTTTAATTCTCTCAAAATTAAAAGGATTCGGGATAGATTGAAATCTATTGGGATAAATTAAATCTCAATTGTCCTCCAAAAGCAGTATTCGACCTTCTATAGGCGGTGGTTACGCGGGGGTCATTGACTGTTCGCTCAAAATAGAGCGTCAAATTCAAGCTACGGTTAATGACATAGCTGAGGGTTGGTCTGAACTGGAAATTGAAGTTTCCGTTTGTCACAGTTGCTTTTTCTTCGATTTTTCGCTGCACCTGTTGCGTGTTTCCCACCTTGGTGTCCAAGCGCATTTGCAGGTCATTCTTTAATATCTTTTGTTGGCCACCAATTTTGAATGGAATTTTCACTCCTGCTTTGGTGTAGGAGAGTGTCAATCCAAAATCACTGCTTGATTGCTCAGTAATCTGTGAATTTGAAAAATTCAAGCCCAAATTCCGTTCTCTGTTGTAGTTTACAGCAATGTTCATTCGCTGTTTGGTCAAGACATCCACCCCAATAAGGGGAGCATATCGTTCGGTCAACACTACCTGATTCAAAATGTAGATTGGGATGAACTGCCCTTCTAGATTGGTGAGGTTAGGGCGTTGAATTCGTTGTAGCGTGTTAAATAATTCCAAACCTTTTTGGTATTGAAGGGAATTGGAGAAGTTGCTGACATCGTAGGTAGAGCTGTAGGCATGCGTAAGGTTGATACTACTGAAGAGTTCGCTGAGCCCTTTCAATCGAGACAGTCCTCGGTAATCCACGCGCCAGTTTGGTAATGGTGTTTTTGGGAATGGATTCAAATTAGCAGTAGCAGGGTCTTGGCCTCGATAGGCCGCCAAGAAGGATGGAATCAGGACATCTTGTCCGTTGATGGGATATTCTCCAGCCGCAGAAGCTTGTTGATCTAAGCGTTGTTTGAAGATGGTCCTGAAATTCTCAAAGTCAGTAAATAAGGAAGATTCGTTTCGGTCGTTACTTTTCGCAAAGGTGGTTCCAATTAGGATGGTGGAGATGCTGTAGGAACCCATTCGACTTGGACTAAGCGACTGGAAGTTGCCCGGAATATCGACACTGTTTCTAAAGATTTCACTGTAATCTCCGATTTCTCGTTTATTGGCTTCCAAGGTTACTCTAAAGTCACGAATAGGCTCTGCCAATCCCTTAATGGAGAGATTGATCGCTTTATTTTGTCGGAAACTCTGGGTTAATTCTGGACTTGGGGCCATGTTCCCATTTTGTCCGAGTGTGTACCGAAGGGTTGGATTTTGGCTACCAAAAACAAAGGCCCAGCCAGGGTTTTCCCAGGCTCTATCCATACCTAGGAGGCCTGTATTCGGCATGTATCCAGGCAGGAATGTACCTTCAATGATACCATAGTTGAAGGTGACTTCTTTCAAAAGCATGGCTAACTTAAGGATGCTTCTCGTGAGTGGAGTACCGATGGTATCGCTTGCATTTGTGCTAGGTCTACCGGGGATACTTGGCCTCTTGGGGGCATTGATAGCTGCGAGGGACTTGCTTTTATTGTACAACTTGATGAGGTCCAACTTGCCCGATAAAGTTTGTTCCCTCGTGTTTTGGATCACATTACCCAAGGTATCCCGCTGTCCGATGGCACCTGTTTGCCAGGTGTAGGTGCTCAGGTGTCTATAGTCTGTTTGAATCCAGTCGGTTATCGGAAGTTTGGCAAAGGGTAAAGTGTAATTGATGGTGGCAGAATGATTGTAATTGGTCGCACGGCCAAAGCGAAGGAAGTTGGCTTTAACGGAATCAATCTTTGCTTGTGTGTCTAGGTCTCCCTCAGGTTCATCCACGACCGCTGCTGCATTGGCTGCGAGTTCGGCCCGGAGGCTCGAAGAAAGATCCCAATTGATATTAAAAGAGCGATTCATGAAGAAGGACTTCTGAAATAAGGGGTCAACTCCTGCTGTGCTAAGTTGGTCATTGCGGTATTGAGTCCTTGTAAATCTTCGATCCACATCCATTCGTGCTAAAAGTAGGGTAGGCGATAGGTTGAGGTTTATGTCCTTAATAAGCTTAAGGTAGGGGCTAGTCATGCCTTCAGACTTTTCAAAGGGAGCGATTTTTAGCTCCTTTGGTTGGTAGCTATAGGTCACATTTCCTTTGTTTGTTTTGAAGTTATAGTTCTGCAGTTGTGCATTGGTTTGTGTAACCGTACCTGTGGCATAAGAAAAAGCCAAATTGGAAAGATCGTAAATGCGGCTTGGGGAATCCTGGTTTTTTTTCAGTTTGCGCACGTTGTTCAAACTGACATTCTTTCGAGACAATTGATCCATCGCGATGTCTCGATAGGCATCTTTATCCGCAGCATTTGCAAACTTATCTAAAGCAACTTCAAAGGGAACGTCAGGGTTAAGTGGGTCATATTCTGGGCGCGTAGATGAGTTTTCAACTGAAAAATACAGCGGTATGCTTACCCCCAGTCCCTTTGGAAGGAGCTTGTCTACTTCCACATTGGTGGAGATGTCGTAATTGGTAGTTGCTTGGCGGCTGCGCTGGGAGAGTTTAGTTTCCAAGCCCCCAAATCCAATGGAATTATGGCGAATGGAAGCAGATACTACTGCAACATCCGCAATCTTGGTATTGAGGTAGGCATTAGCTGCCCAGCCATTGGTCTTAGTAAATCCAGTAACACGGAGTTCATTGGCCCAAAGGCAAATGCTTTTGGATGATCCAATGCCAGTTCCCGGATTTCGAACACCAATCATCATCCCTTGTACTTGATTGAGCTCTGGTCGGCCCATCACCGTTACCTTGTATTGGCGGATCATTTTACTGAAGGGTAGGGTCAAAGGTGATTGGGTATTGTCCCGCTCTGCTTTGAGGCCTACAATTTCCTGAATGGCAATATCGATTTCATTCTCCTCAGGCCAAACGATTCGTGGGTCATTACTTCCTAAGGAGGATATTTTTAATGGAACCTCAATCTCATAGTAGTTATCGGTGTAATCTGTTCCCAATCTCAAGAAAGCGGATACTTCTCCATCACGCGCATCTTCACTATTCGCGTGAAAAAACAGTTTGATCCGCTCGTATTGAACCAAGTCAATGTTGATATTTTTGAATACGGCTCGAGCATCTTTCGGTGCCAAATCTTCTACACAAAGACGAAGGGATTGTTCATTTAGTCTGCGCTCTACAACTGAGGTATTGTCTCGATCACGCTGTATTCCTGGAGGCAATACATAGGGACTGGAGGTCTCACTTCCCTGTGCATTTTGCTCTATGTTTACCACATCTACTGTCAGGTTGGAGTTGTCAGGCTCTGGCAACTGAAAAAAGCCGCGTTCAAAAAGCGATTCTTGGAAGGTTCTCCATTGGCTGCCGACCATTCTAAATTCTGCCATTCTTAGCACTACTGGCTGCTGAAAGTCAGTTAGATAAGTTCGTATCCAGCGGATGGATTTGAATCCGGAGATATCTCCTTGAATTCGATCTGGCTGGCGTACAGGAATACGGAATAAGTACCAGTTGACTTTCTCTCCCCCTTCGGTATGGGTTACCTGATCCACGATGTAGTTGTTTCCTACCTTGAGTTGACCTGGGCGCAGGTCGATTTCATATTCGTAGTAATTTTCGAGTTCGTTGATCGTATTGTCTGTATTTAGGTCTTCATTGTCTGGAGTATTGGTTCCAGAAGGGGTGTAGGGGAGGTTTTGATCGGCGGAAACTGGCGTATTGCCCTCGTTTCCATTGAATTTTTTGTACCGCTCCAGAATCTTGGTGTTGGCCTGGTCAAATTTAGAATCCAGGTAGTATTGAAAGCCATCGGCAGAAACATCTTGTGTCAATGCATTTTTCGCAGCAGAAGAGATGCTTAGCCGATCTAAAAACCGTCCTTTGAAATAGGTGGCTTCCTCATCATTCTTAAGTCCATCGAAGCCCACATCTTGATTGACTCGAGCGCTGGCGGAGTTATCAAATGCAGGAAGCAAAAATTGTTGACGCGTAATTCTACCCCATTCGTTGGCAGAAGTTTCGGTAGGATCTCCATCTGCCGGTAGCCCATTTTCAAAGGCATGGCTTCCGTCCTTGATTACATCTTCTGAGATATCCCCAAGGTTTAGAAATAGTTTTCCCCCGGTGGTATTGTTCTGATTGAAAACTCCATCCAGAACTTTTCCATTCTCGCCAGGAAGAAAGGGGTCCATCAACCAAAATTCGACATACTCAATATTGGTTCGATCAAAATCAACCTCAGTGGTGATGGCTCTAGTGATGCCACCATAGTTTTGCCTTGGATTGGCCAATAAGCCCTCCGCCGTCAGTCCAGGGTTGTAATTGTACATCCCTCGTTCACGAGGGAAGAAAGCAAGCTCAAACAAGGGTTGTGGGACAAGGATCACCTCTCGGTCTTGATTTTTGAAAATCTCCTGAGGGATAACTCTCCTTACATAGTGATTCCGACGGTCTTGAACCGTAATGTTGGTGGGCACACCTGGGCCTCCATCTCGGTAAAAAATATTGTCAATATTATACCAGGCCAACCGGGCGCGACGGTAGCCACTGCCGAGGTTATCTTCAGTTTGTTTGCTCAGATCAAATCGGTTATCGGCGGTCTTTGGAGTCGAAGCTAACTTCCAATTTTGATTGGCTTGCGCACCAAGATAGAAGGGAGTTACGGCTGCTTCAAAGTCATCAATATAGGAGGCGGCGTCTCCATTCACGGTATTGGAAGTACCCGGAATGAGGTGGGCAAATTCAGCATTAAACTGCACGAGTGATTTTTCCTTTGTATCGGTGAAGGGCAGCGCATCTGCCAATTTGGTTAGAAAACGCGATTCACTGTTGTAGTTGACATCTAATCCCCAAAGGCTATTTCGGAGTGTTTCGTTGCCCGTCGCGATACGAGAGACATTCGGACGCTCGTTTAGGAATAGGAAGGTGCCTCCCAGAGTTAGTTTTTTATTTGCGATGTAATCCAATCGCGTACCGAGTAAACTTCTGGTTTGAAAGGAAACTAGGTCTGCTTTCTCAAAGCTGACATTGATTTGTTTGCCAGACTGGAGGATGGCATCGTTGATGATCACTAGTCGTCCCACATTGTAGTCGATCGTGAAGTCTACCCCTTCGGTGAGTGGAATATTCCCTGCTTGTACCGTCACGGATCCTGGCGAGATATTCAATCCAGGAAGTTGAATCTCACTTGCTGATCCAGCTGTAAGCCTTCCTTTGATAAAGAATTTGTTGAGCCGAGTGACTAGTTCAGCATCTGCTTGTGTTGTTTGGTAGAGGGTGTCGTAGACGTATTTTTCTCGTAGTACCTGTTCATCCGGGTTGAATCTCCGTGCAAGGTTAGATCCAAAAGGCTCAAGGACCGGAAAAATGAGTAGGCCTCGATCTGAAAGCATGGTAATTCCTTCCACAAAGTCAAAGTTCCCATCTGGGGCGGGGTCATTTTGCGGATTTAGGTTGTCCAAGCCTGTCAGGCGAATCAATGGGATATCCTTAACCTTGGTGCCTTCCAGAAGCGAGGGATTGTCTAATCCAGTGCGGTCATCTCGGTAGATCACTTGCAATTGAAATCCATCCCGTTCTACTTGGCTTGCATTGAGGCTATAGATATTTTTCATCATCAGATCCCAAGTTGGTACCCGGGTATTGATGCGTGCAGGACGGAGGAGCTTCAAGAAAATCAGTTCATCTTCTCCTCTGGATTGGTAGTCTTCGGTGAGTTCACCCACTTTGAATACTTGCCCATTGTAGGTGTACTCGTAAGAAACCGCAATTACTTCGTCATTTTGCAATCTTCGGAAGAGGGAAATGAATCCCAGCTGACCGTTAAAAAAGAATTCTGTTTGGTCAAGTTTTCGAGCACCATTGATTTGTTCAAAGTCTACACCCTTTTTTATTCCTAAATCCCCCTCCAAGGCACGAGCTCCAGAATCGAAAGGCCTATAGCTTGGCTTTCCATTGATGCTCGCATACAGTCGGTTGGCAGCATTGCTGGCGGGGCTATTGGGAATACCTGATCCAATGGCTGGATTGCCTGGGTTGAGGAGTACCTTACCTTCTCCAAGGTCCATAAATGCAGCAAAATTCCGGAGCGTTTCGGTATTCGTTGCCCGGTTCATAACGTACACTTCTACGCGGGTGATGTTAACGCCAGAGGTCACCTGAGGAAGCCCTTTCAACCAGCGTTCGTAATTTTCTCTGAAGAAGTGACTGAGAAAGAAGTGGCGGTTTTCATCGTATTTAGAGGCTTGGATATCAAATGCCCGGCCTTGTCCATTCGCATCAATCACCAAGTTATCTCGTCTTCCTCGTTGTGTGGATGCTACGGCAGTGACGTTGAGCTTACCAAACTTCATTTCTGTTTTGACTCCAAAGAGGTTTTGGGCGCCTTGAATGAGTCGATTTTGGATGGGTAAACTCACATTTCCGAGTTCGATGGACTGGATTATATCTTCATCGAATCCATCATACTCTAGCTTGAGTTGATTTTGAAAATCAAAGGAGTTGTTGGAGTCAAAATTGGCTCCAATCTTTAGTTTCTGTCCTAGATTTCCATTGACAGCCATTTGAATTTGCTGTTGGAAATTGAAATTGCCATTTTTCTGCTGGCGGATTGGAATAGTGGGGTTATCTATCCTTCGGAATATGGCGCCGAAATCAAGATTGACATAGCCTGTTGGGATGATGTTAATCGAATCGCCCCCAAAGATGCGGTCAAATGTAGGACTCATCGTGATAGGTGGAATGAGCCTTCTCCCTTCAACGGCACTTTCACCATCAATTCCTCGAGAGCGGGTTTTCCAGTAATCCTGCCTAACCTGAAATTCTTGTAGTTGTGAGAATTTATCAAACTCGTATTCCTGTTGGTTACCCAGTCGAGTGCTATCCAATTGATCCACTACCTGATATTTCAGGGTGGAGTCCATCAAGACCTGAACTGCTCTGTTTACCGGAGAAGTAGGAAAAAAAGGGGATTTTTGGGTTAAAAATGGATTCCGGTAGGGATAGAGCGGAGAGGTTCTTCTAGTTTGCCAAAGCAAAAAAGAGGGGGCTAATCTTCGTTCGTTTAACGAATCAATCCGTGACTTGGGACTAGGTGTCTGTTGAGCTTGAAGGGTGCTGATGGGAAGGAAGGCAAGGAGTAACCCGAGAAGGATGGTGATCCCCACAATTGGATTTTTCAAAAAGAAATGGAAGTTCTGAACCTTCAATTCAGTGGAAATTAAGAAGTTTTTAACGATGCCTTAATGAGCTCTTCTAGGGAAATAGTTCCACCACTATTTTTGAGTACCAGGGCAATATTTTTCTCTGCCACAGCTTTTGGAAAACCTAAAGTGACTAGAGCTTGTAACGCTTCTTCTCTTATTTTATTGCCTCCATTTAGAAATCCTAAAGGAGTGGTAATTTCTCCACTCCCTGATTTGCCAACCTTGTCTTTCAATTCCAAGATGATTCGTTGGGCAGTTTTAGTACCTATTCCTTTGACTGCTTGAATAGTAGCTACATCACCTGATAGGATGGCCTGTTCGATTTCAGTACTAGTTAAGGAAGAGAGGATCATGAGTCCTGTGCTCGGGCCCACTCCATTAATGGAGGTTAGTAAAAGAAAGAGGCGCTTTTCTTGTTCTTCTTTGAATCCGTATAGGGTATGGGCATCTTCCTTGATATGAAGGTAGGTGAGGAGTCGTAGTTGCTCCTGATCCTTGATGGAAGTGTAGGTTTGTAGGGAGATTTTGACATGGTAGCCGATACCCCCTACGTCTATAAGTACATAGGTTGGGTCTTTATAAACTAATTTTCCATTCAGGTAATCTATCATAATCTTTCTTTACTGGATTGGGCATCCACTACGGCGATGGCTACCATATTTACGATTTCGCGAATGGAGCTTCCGAGTTGCAAAATATGAACGGGCTTATTCATGCCCAGCAGGATAGGACCGATTGCCTCTGCGTTTCCAAGCTCGGCCAGAAGCTTGTAGGCGATGTTTGAAGAAGCCAGATCTGGGAAAATGAGTGTATTGACTTCCTTCCCTTTTTGGGATAGGGCGGAGAATGGATAGATTTCCTTTTGAATTTCTTGGTTCAGGGCCACATTTGCCTGCATTTCCCCTTCGATAATCAAGTCTGGATATTTTTCTTTAGCCAAGGCGGTAGCTTTAGCCATTTTCGAGGGAATATCTCCCTGAGCAGACCCAAAATTGGAATAAGAGAGCAGTGCGATTCTTGGCACCATATTAAAAAATTTCACTGCTGTAGCGGTGAGTCCAATGATTTCCACGAGTTCTTCAGCTGTAGGGTTGAGATTAACGGTGGCATCTGCAAAGAAATAAGGACCTCGTGGCGTGTTCATGATATACATGCCTGCTACTCGATTGACTCCTTTTTTAACTCCAATAGTTTGCAGGGAAGGAAGGATGGTTTTTGGATAATCGCGGGTAAGCCCTGAAATAAAGGCATCTGCTTCCCCAGTTTCGACCATTAAGGCTCCGAAATAATTGCGTTCCTTCACCAATCTGTTCGCATCGGTTAGGGTCATGCCCTTACGCTGTCTTTTTTGAGCGAGGATTTTACCAAATTTATCGTTTAGCTTATGCTCCTCAAAGGGATCGATAATACTCACACCTTCGAGGTCTAGTGAGTTTTCAGCGATCAATCCCAAAATCCGTTCCCGGTTGCCCAAGAGGATTGGGATCGCGATTTTCTCATCGAAAATAAGCTGCGCTGCTTTCAAGATTTTGAGGTTATCAGCCTCACCGAAAACCACTCGCTTTGGATTTTTTTTGGCTCTTCCGATGACGATAGACATTAAGCGCTCGTCAATACCTATTCGTTTCTGGAGCTCAACTTCGTAGGCGTCCCAGTCGGTAATGATTTTTTTTGCTACTCCTGATTCAATAGCTGCTTTGGCTACTGCTGGTGCGATGGTGGTGATTAGACGTGGGTCTAGTGGTTTAGGAATGAAATAAAACCTTCCAAAACTGAGATTGCTCTCTCCATAGGCTTTGGTCACAATTTCGGGAACAGGTTCTTTGGCAAGCTTGGCAATCGCTTTTGCTGCGGCAAGCTTCATCTCTTCGTTGATTGTCGTGGCCCGAACGTCTAGTGCACCTCTAAAAATGTAGGGGAATCCCAAGACA
>Ga0209550_10004295_pt1 | contig 13500 bp, 7 predicted proteins | sample LauGreSuBDMM15SN_2_FD_187567 | JGI IMG/M metagenome (GOLD analysis project Ga0209550, IMG submission 187567) | Freshwater lake microbial communities from Lake Michigan, USA - Su13.BD.MM15.SN (SPAdes) (version 5) | ecosystem: Environmental > Aquatic > Freshwater > Lake | place: Lake Michigan, USA... | reverse complement strand
TGCTGTTGTACCCCAGGTAAATCTAAATTGCTGCGGCTACGACCTTCGCCAGATTGCATGCCGTGTTCGCCTAAAACCATAATAACTACTTCGCTATTTTTAGCTAAAGCCACTGCCTCGGCAAAGCCTGTAGTATCGCTGGTGTTAATTTGTAATTCTACCGGAAAAGAAGCTTCGTTGGTAATTACATCTGCTCCTTTTGCATAGTTAAATGAAATGCCAGCTGCGGTTAAGCCTTCGGTTACAGAAGTAGCCGAGTTATCATCAGAACCCATACGCCAATTACCCAATGGGCTGTTTTTATCGGCGGCTAATGCTCCTATAACTGCTATATTTTTTTGTGACTTCGCTAAGGGAAGTATATTTTGACTGTTTTTTAATAATACGATTGATTTTTTAGCCATGTCTAGCGCTGTGGCTAAATGAGCAGGGCTATACAGTTCTGTTTTCTCCCGTTTTGCATCGCAATATTTATAGGGATTATCAAATAAACCCAATTCGAATTTAATGCGTAAAATTCTGCTTACAGCATCATCAATTACGTTAATAGCTACCTTGCCTTCTTCTACCAATGTTTTAAGGTGGGCAACATAGGCATACGATTCCATATCCATATCGCTGCCGGCATTGGCAGAAAGTTCGGTAACTTGTTTTAAATCTTTGGCAAAACCATGGTCAATCATTTCTAAGCCCGAGCCCCAATCGGAAACCACAAAACCTTTAAAACCCCAAGAATTTTTAAGAATGTCTCTTTGTAAAAATCTATTGGCGGTGGCAGGAACGCCATTAATAACATTAAACGAATTCATAAACGTGGCTACGCCAGCATCGGAGGCAGCTTTAAATGGAGGAAAAATAGTATTGTAAAGGGTATAGGTACCTACATCAACCGTATTGTAATCTTTACCCGATTCGGCAAAACCATAGCCAGCAAAATGCTTGGCACAGGCCGCAATAGACGTTTTATCAGCTAAAGATTTTCCCTGAAAACCTTTTACACGTGCTTGTGCAATAAGCGCCCCTAAATACGGGTCTTCTCCGGCACCTTCCATTACCCTACCCCAACGAGCATCACGGCTAATATCTACCATGGGCGCAAAAGTCCAATTTACGCCAACAGCACTAGCTTCTTCGGCGGCCATACGGGCCGATTGTTCCATAGCTTGCAAATCCCAACTAGCCGATTCGGCTAAAGGAATAGGAGAAAGTGTTTTATAACCATGTACCACATCGGAACCAAAAAGCAAGGGAATACCTAAACGAGTTTGCTTTACAGCTATTTCTTGCAGTTTACGCACTTCGGCTACACCGCGAACATTGAGCACTGCCCCAACCAAACCACTTTTTAAATGCTCGTATTTCAATTTGGCACTACCTTCTTTGGGTGCTGGGCCGGTAGCCTCATAAAACCCATTGTACTGATTCATTTGCCCTATTTTTTCGTCCAAAGTCATTTTGGCCAATAAGGCTTTTACTTTGAGTTCAATAGGATCGGTTGCTTGTTGCTGTTGTGCGAATACGCCATTGGTAGCAGAAAAAAAGACAACACTGAAGCAAATGAAGAATAGGTTTTTCATGAATAAGAGTATAAAAGCATGCATTTGCCCCGTTAACGGGGCAAATGCATGCAAAGAAAGCAATTGTTATTTATAAATCCGAATGTAATCAACCTCCATGGTGGAGCTTGTAAAGGCCGGATCTACAGAACCACCAAAACCACCGCCCATAGCCACATTTAAAATCAAGAAAAACTCTTGATTAAAGGGCAATGAATTGGAATTGGCAACGGTATGTATCAGTTGGTCATCTACATAAATTTTGATACTGGTGGCCGACCAATCTACACGATATACGTGAAATTCGGTGGAGGCATTGCTAATAACCCTAGTAGAACCATCGGGGTTACCGCCAAAACGACCTGGATAATGGAGTGTTCCGTGAATACGATTTGGATCGTTTCCTTTATGCTCCATAATATCAATTTCGCCACAATTGGGCCAACCCACTGCATCGATATTATTACCCAACATCCACAATGCTGGCCAGGTACCACCACCCGCAGGCAGTTTTGCCCGAATTTCGATGCGGCCATATTTTACCGAAAATTTTCCTTTAGATAGCAATCGGGTTGAAGTAAAGGCAAAGCCGTTAGAATTTTCGCGTTTGGCGGTAATTTTAAGCGTGCCTCCGCTAACTGACACATTGCTGCTGTTTCGGGTGTAATATTGCAATTCTTGATTGCCCCAACCGCCTTGGCCATTACCCAAATCGTAGTCCCAAGTGGCGGTACTGGGTGCGCCATTTACATCAAATTCTTCGGCCCAATATAAGCTTGGTGCGCCAGGAACTACCGTAACCGAAATAGAAATGGTTGTAGAAACCGATTGCCCATTGCTTGCTGTTGCGCTTACCACTACACTAAAGGTATTGGTACCGGCAAGTGTGTATTTGTGCGTTAGTATACCAGTTGGTTCGGTTTTAGTAACACCATCGCCAAAAACAAAGCCATAAGAAGCCGCATTGGTGGCTGTGGCGGTAAAGTTCACGTTGCCGCTACCATCGGTGCTTACCTGTGTACTCACTTGCAAATTGGCAGGGGCTGACGGCTTTACGCTATCGGCCCCTGCTTTTTTGCACCCAATCAATAACAGGTATAAGAAGATATATACACTCAGCTTTTTGGTATAGTGCATATTATTTTACTTTAAATTTCTGGTACCAGGCATTGCCATCGGCACCAATGCTACGCACAAAAATATTGGAACTAGTTATTGTTAAAATTTCGTAGGTATTGGCTCCTAATCCCCAACTTAACAATCCATGGCCTGGTACCATAAATTGTACACGGGTTGAATTTGCAGAAGTAGAAGCAGAAGTTGCATCAGAAAAAGCCAAGGTTTTAGTACCAGAACTATTGAAGCTATTGATACCACCACCTAAACCATAATAACCTGCGTAATCAGGTACAATAAACGTGTCTCCTTTATTATCTAACACAAAAGCGATAGAATTAGCTCCTGTTTTGGTAAAACTAAGTTCATCATTATACTCAGGAGCCGTTCTACCATTTGGTCCTGCAGCATACCATTCTGGATAAAAAGAACCTGCGGGACCAATGCCAAAGTGTGCAGGGGCATCTTTATCAGCTACCCAGATTTTAGATGTTCCTCCGGTTAAGCAAGTCATGATATTAGCAGGAATGTCAAATAATGTTAAGACAGTTATCTTTTTAGTTAAGGTTGATACGTTTCCCCCAGTTCCGTTGGCGGTAACCGTAATCAAATAATCAAAAGTGCCGGGTAATGCATATTTATGTACGTGGGTACCTGGAGAAAGCATTTTTACCTGCCCATCGCCAAAATCAACTTTAAAATTAATAACGTTGCTAGCTGCCAAGGTAATAGACACATTACCCGATCCATCGCCAGTAGGTTTTGCTGCAGCAACACCTTGCAATGTGGTTGTAAGGGCTAATTCTGATGGGTTTTTTAATTCCCCAAAACTGTATTCTTCTTTTTGGCAGGCGCTAAGTAATGTAACGCATCCGATTGCAAAAAGACAGAAAGATTTTACGATTGTTTTCATAATCTGTTTCGTTTATCTGTTAATTAAGAGTAATATCATCGAAATAATAAATACTGCCGGGTACATGGCCGCCGCCGCAGTTAAAATCGAAAAACACTGCCGCCACTTTAAGTGGGTTGGTTGGTGTTAGACTAGTAAAATCGAAAGTGAGTTCTTCCCAAGTATTGGCTACGGTTGTAACCGCATCTACTTCTATACCACTTCCATCGCCCAAACCGTAGTCGAATTTAAATTTCACGGTTTTACCAACTGCAGGAGACCATACTTTCATTTTTACCACTTTTTGCGTAAAGTTGAAAATTGGATACTCTAAAGGTATTGAAGTACCAGACCAGCATTCATTTCCTTTAATGAATTTCCCAACTTTAGTGCTTGTGTTTATACCACTTACATCTGGATTGTTTTCAACCGTTGCAGCCGCACCACCAAAACTATCTAAAAAGTAGTTGGTTATGGTTGATTGAAAGTTTATAGGTAAGGTTTGTCCTATTTGGCTTTGCAAACGAATATCGTCCATATAAAAAGTAAAGTTTGAGCTGCCATCGCCCATGGTTCCATTATCGAAAATAAACACGAGCGTAGTATAATTACCTGCCGGAATGTTGGTATAATCAAATACTAGGTCTTCCCAATCATTAGCTACGGTAGTAGCAACAGTTTTTTCATAGTTTAAACCGCCGCCTTCAACTTTTAACAACACAGTAGCACCCACTCGTGGCGACCATACTTTCATTCGGAAAATTTTTCCGGCGGAAAAATCGATAGGGCCAGAAAGCGCCATGGTACTACCACCCCATGGTTGGCCACCATTTTTTACCATTTTAAGTACTTTGGTGCTGGTATTAATACCTCCAGCAGCAGGATTATTTGCCACGGTTAAGGCACCACCATCAAAATTACCTATAAAAGAAGCATAATTAAGGGTAATAGATTGTAAGGTAATGGGCAATGTCACGGGATCTTCTACAACAACGCTTTTGGTAACTGTTGTGGTAGCCACACCACCACTTAATGCCATTACGGTTACGGTATAGGTACCCGGAATGGCATAAATATGGCTAGTGGTTTCGCCTTCTAACAACGATACAGGAACCTCGGTAGCACCACCATCGCCGAATTTCACCTTAAATAATGTTTCGTATTGGGCGGTTGCCGATACGTTAACTTTAAACTTATTACCAGCATCAATAGTTGCGGTAACTTGTACATTTTCTGGTGCACGGAATGATACAGTTAGTTGTTTAGTGCTTTCAGAAATTTTACCGCTAATACCGTAAGCTACTGAACGCACCGAGTATACGCCTTCTGGGTACACGTGGGTTATACTTGCACCAGGCAACACGCGAACAGCGGTTGCTGGGCCATGACCATAATAAATGTCGTAGGCCGTAGCACCCTCACCATTTGGCGTAATGGTTACCAAACCGGTATTGTCTTGGGTGATGTTAAAAAACGGGTTCAAGTTTGCAGGTGCACTGGCTGTTTCCAGAAAGGATAGGTCGTTAAACGTATCTTTTTGGCAACCTGCAAATACAAGCAGCACGAGGGCTATGCTTAGTATGTTTTTAATTGATTTCATCTCTATATATCTGTTTAATGATTAGTTATAACCGGGGTTTTGTTCTAGACCAGAAATATCAACTTCGGCTTGTGGAATAGGGAAAACCTCGTTTTTATTGGGTAACCAGCCAGTAATTTTGCTAGCTGCTTGGCCGGTTCTTACTAAATCGAAGAAACGATGACCTTCCATACCTAATTCTAAGCGACGTTCGTCCCAAATGGCTGTTTTTAAGGCGGTTCCAGTAGCACTCACATTGTGTAAATTATCGGCAAAGGCACGAGCACGTACTTGGTTTAAGTATAATTGTGCCTTAGCATCATTAGGAGCGGCGGCTCTGTTATTAGCCTCTGCAGCCATTAACAATACATCGGCATAACGAATAGCACGGTAATTATTTAAGTAGTTTAATTCTACTTGGCCCGAGGTTTGACCTACTCTTGGTAAATACTTTTGATTGTATAAACCTGTGTTTTTGTATGGAGCAACGGTATACGTAATATTCATACCTGCATTTGCAGTTTTATAGGCTTCTATATCTAAAACAGTAACCGCTTTACGGGTATCGCCGGCAGCAAATGCTGCAGCTAAATTGGCGGTTGGCAAATTGGTACTCCAACCAGAATTATAAGGGCTACTACCAGTTAGGTTACGAATACCGCAAATTTGTACAGCAAGGTTACCTTGTCCTCTACCCGGGTTAGACCAATCGTAAAAAGGACTTGCATTGGAGTATTGCACTTCAAACACCGATTCTGATCCGTTTTCTCCTGCTTCCAAAAAGATAGATTCGTAAGAAGCGGGTAAGCTAAATTTACCAATTACATTTTCTAACATAGCGGCTGCTTCGGTAAATTTATCTTGATATAAGTATACTTTACCTAACAAAGCTTGCGCAGCATATTTGGTTGCTCTGCCTTGTTGTGAATTGGTTACAGGCAAAGCAGCAATGGCAGCTGTTAAATCGATCTCAATTTGAGCATATACTTGAGCTTTGGTAGCACGTTGGAATTTGTTAGAATCGCCAACCGATAAGCGCTTGTTGGTAAATAAAGGCACGCCGCCAAACATTTTTACCAACTCAAAATAGTAATATGCTCTTAAGAAATAAACTTCTCCATATAAAGCACTTTTACCGGTAAAATCTAATTTAGCTTTGTTTTCTTCTAAATAGTTGGCACGGTTAATCCCCTCGTAACAAGATTTCCAGATTTCAGTTAAATTGGAATTATTGGGAATGAGTTGATAATCATCAATCTGTTGTAATGCAATATTATCGGTGGCGTTTTCTCCACCGCTCACTGCATTATCTGAGGCCACATCGCCAATAACAGGAATAGACCATAACCACTGTATGGGTGAATATACCCCAATGGTCATTTTTTGATAATCTTCGGCTGTTTTAAAATAATTATCGGCCGTAATTTCATAATTTTCTTGCGGATTGAAGTCAACAAATTTGGTACAACTGCCAAAGGTGCTTACTAAAAATAATCCGATGATGTATGTATACTTTTTCATGTGCATATTTTTAACTGTTAAAATTTAACATCAAGTCCGAACGACCAAGTTCTGGCTTGTGGATAGGCTCCACGATCAATTCCGGTATCGAAAATACCGCCCGAAATTTCCGGATCGTAGCCGGAGTACTTGGTAAATACAAAGGCGTTTTTAACTTGAGCGTATAGTCTTACTTTGCTTACGCCTAAACGTTTAAGCGTAGTGGTAGGTAAGGTATAGCCTAGTTGTACGTCTTTAATTTTTAGAAAGCTTCCATCTTCTACATATCTATCAGATACTCGGGTATTCTGATTGGCATCTGTAAAACTATAACGTGGATTTCTTGGATCGTTGGTAGAACCTTCACCTGTCCATCTAGCTAATACACCTCTGTATTTATTGGTCATGGCTAGGTTACGCTCGTAGGCTCTGTAAATATCGTTACCTACTGATGCATAAATAAAGGTGTTAAAATCAAAAGCCTTATAGGTAAAGTTTAAGCTCCAACCCAACGTAAAGGTTGGGAATGGATCGCCAATTTTAGTTCTATCTAAATCAGAAATCAATCCATCTCCATTGATATCGGCAAAACGAATATCGCCAGGTACCGCATTGGATTGCGTAGGTGCCCCAGCAATTTCAGCGGCATTTTGGAAAATACCCACGGTTTTAAATCCGTAGAAATATCCTGGGGTTTGGCCTTTCTCAAAACGGGTTACGCTTTGGTACGGAATACCGTATCCACCACCTGTAATTAAACCATTGTTAGTTTCGGTTACTTCGTTTTTAGCGGTAGTGAAGCTAAGGTTAGAGCTTACTTTCCAGTTTTTACCTACAGCATTGTTATAGCCAAGGTTTAAATCGAAACCGCTTGTTTTGGTGCTACCAATATTGGCGGTTGGTGCAGAGGCTGTACCTAAGTATAGCGATAAGCTTGGTGTAAACAATAAGCCACTAATTTGTTTCTCGAAATAATCTGCTGTTAAGGAGAATTTACTATTGGCAAAATTTAAATCGAAACCGGCATTCAGTTGCTGTTGTTTTTCCCATCCTAAATCTTCGTTTTTAAACGAAGCAATGGTTGCACCAATAGAGGTTGGATCGTTGCCAAAGGTATATCCGGCATTTTGGCCCGAACCGTATGCATAGGTTAAGGTAGAAATTCGTTGAAATTGTGGGTTAACGTTTTCGTTACCTGTAATACCAAAACTTCCTCTCAGTTTTAAGTAATCGATAAAGTTTACTTTAAAGAAATCTTCGTCAGATACAATCCAGCCTAATGATCCTGCAAAGAAGTTACCAAATTTATTATTGGCACCAAATGCATATGAACCATCTCTACGGGCAGAGAAAGAGGCTAGGTATTTATCTTTGTAATCGTAATCAATACGAGTAAAGTACGATAAGTTTCTGCGCTCATATTGGTACGAACCTACATCTAACCCAGAGGTTGGTGCAGTACCTGTTGCTGATGATATATCGGCAAAATCCCAAGAGTTAAACGGAACATCTTGACGAGAACCGCTCACTGAATTTCCGGTTACTTTAGCCATGGCCATACCAAAAACCGTTTCGAAATGATGATCGGTATTGATATTAAAGTTATAGTTCGCAAAGTTTTCTAAATTGTAATTGTAGTACGAGGTTTTTACTTCATACACGTTGTTGTGCGCACCAACTTTGGTACTACCATCTGCATTTAAAGTAGAGTTAATATGGCCGGTACCATAAAATGATAGCGGTGTAAAGGCCTTACCTGTTACATCGGTATTGGTATAACCATAACGTGAGGTTACTTTTAAATTTTTAAGTAACTGGTACTGTAACTCAAATTTACCGTACGTTTTATTGGTGTTGTATTGGTTGTGTGTATCGTCTAACTGAGTTAGTGGGTTGTAAATTTCTGATAAAATAGTATTACTTACACTATACTTACCATAAGTATTAGCCACATTGTTATAAACTGGTACTGTTGGGTCGAAGTTTAAAGCATTAGATATAACACTATTGATAGAATTTTCTGGAACACCCGCATTACGAATGTTAACAAAGCTGGTATTTACAGTCGCTTTTAATCGTTTGCTTATATCAAAATTTAAGTTTGCTGTAGCGTTGTAGCGATTAAAGTATGACTTATCGGCACCACCCACAATACCGCCTTGACCAGTAAAAGCACCTGATACAAAATAGGACATATTATCGCTTCCACCTCTAGCGGTTAAGCTATGAGAGGCAAGGGCAGCATTTTTGAAAATTTGATCTTGCCAATTGGTGCCAACTCCTAAAGTGGATAAGTTAGGGAATAAAATAGCACCGCCCGATGCTACGCTACCTTCGTTTAACATAGCAGCATATTCAGAAGCATTTAGCACACCAATGGTGTTCAATACTTGTTGACTACCAAAGTTGCTACTATAATTTACTTCTGTTATTTGATTTTTCTTACCAGATTTAGTAGTCACTACAATTACACCATTACCACCTTTTACACCATAAATGGCGGTAGTGGCTGCATCTTTTAAAACGTTTATCGACTCTATATCGGCGGCATTTATTGAATTCAAATCGTCTAGGCTTTGAATAGATCCATCAACTACCACTACCGGATCGGTACCGGTGTATGAAGGAATACCACGAATAAGCACCGTAGGTTTAGCACCCGGCGAACCGGTTGAAACTACAGTTACCCCCGAGGCTCTACCCTGTAAAGCATCCTCAGCTCTAACTGGTTTTAGTCTTTCAATATCGGCACCTTTAACAGTAGATATTGCACCTGAAATTTTGGTAATTTTTTGTGTACCATAACCTACTACTACCACCTCGTTCATTAAGGTGTTCAGGTCTTCTAAACTCACTTGTATAGTTCCCGCTTGGTTAACTACATACTTGTAAGGTTTAAAACCAGTGTAGGAAATACTTAAGGTGCTTCCCTTAGAAATGCTAAGGGTGAAATTTCCTTTAGCATCGGTTTGGGTTGCTAGTGCAGTTCCAACCGCACTTACGGTAGCGCCTGCTAAAGGCTCGGCTGTTGACTTACTCTTTACTGTACCAGACACCTGAAGTGTTTGTGCAGCAGCTTGCTGAATAAAACAAGCCATAAGTAACCCAAAACAGAACAATGTGAATCTAAATTTCATATTGAAATTGGTTTAGTTAATAAAATTTGGTTAGTATAATTGGTGGGCTAAATATATAAAATAGTGTTTTAATAAATAACAAATAGTTATTAAATAGTTATTAAATATTTGTTAAAACATGAATAAAACTCTTTTTTGAGTTCAAGAACAGCGTTTTTACTTTGTGTTATTTTTACACCAAGTAGACAAACGGTGGGAAAACTAGTAATTTAACCAAAAAAGTACTGGCTAAATAATACAATTTATAGTATAAGCCAATAAGGGTAGTTGTTAAGAATTAAATGGGTATAAATAAGGAATATGGTTTAAAACAAAAGCGCCCCTTGAGGGCGCTTTTGTAAACGGTTTATTATTTTTTCTGAGCTTCTTGCATCGGGTTACTACCAGATGAGGCTCCTCGAATACTTTGTTGTTGTCTGTATAAATCGAAACGTGATGGTGCAAACCTACGTGGCCAAGAATTATTCACCTCATCAATATCGGCTGTTTCACGGTTAGGATCTAAACGAATAAACGCCACCTCTTTATCTTTTGCGAAAACTTTGGTTACTTTTTGTTCGTCTTTGCGCCAAATATAGGCCGGTATTTTATCAACTTCTTTGGTGCCATCGGTAAACGTCCACTCCACAATAAGCGGCATTACCAAGCCACCTTTATTTTCGAAATCAATTTCATAAAAATTACGTTTCTTATCATACACTGCTTTATCGGCCGTACTTAAGTTGCTGTAAAATTTATCGTAAGCGGCTTTTGATGAAGGGGTAATGGCATAGCGATCCCATTTATTGTAAAAGTCTAATAGTGTAGTGTCTGCTTCAACAGCAAAAGTAAGCCCAGCATCTTTGTTACGTTTACGACTAATTACATACCCTTCATGGTCTGCCTTTTGCTTATCATAAGTAAGCTCCACTTCCGGATTTTTAGTATTCATGCGGAAATAACGTACATCGTTAATGGCAATATCAACCGGGGTAGTTTCATAAAACCAGCCTCTCCAAAACCAATCTAAATCAACTGCTGAAGCATCTTCCATGGTACGGAAAAAATCGGCTGGAGTGGGGTGACGGAAGGCCCAGCGTTGGGCATATTCTTTAAATGCATAATCGAATAATTCACGGCCCATTACGGTTTCACGTAAAATATTTAACGCTGTGGCTGGTTTAGCATAGGCATTGGGGCCAAAGCGGATGATGTTTTCAGAATTGGTCATAATTGGCTCTAACTCGTTTTTAGGGAGCTTCATATAATCAACAATTTTATGTGCCGGGCCACGACTAGATGGGTAATTGTTATCAAATTCTTGTTCGGTTAAATACTGAACAAAGGTGTTTAATCCCTCATCCATCCACGACCATTGGCGCTCATCCGAATTCACAATCATTGGAAAGAAATTGTGCCCCACCTCGTGTATAATTACCCCAATCATTCCATATTTAATAGATTCTGAATAGGTACCATCTTTTTCGGCACGACCATAGTTGAAACAAATCATGGGATATTCCATGCCACTAGCTGCTTCTACCGAAATGGCCACAGGATAAGTATACGGAATGGTGTATTTTGAATAGGTTTTAATGGTATGCGCTACCACCTTGGTAGAGTATTTGCTATACAAAGGGTAGGCCTCCGGACCATAGTACGACATGGCCATTACTTTTCTACCCCCTTCTACTTGAGCAGGCATAGCATCCCACACCAATCTACGAGACGATACAAAAGCGAAATCACGCACATTCTCGGCTACATACGTCCAGGTTTTTTTGGCTTTAGCTTTGCCTTTCATGGCTTGTTTAGCTTCCGCAAGTGTAATTACTTCTAGGGGTGCGTTCGTATTTTGCGCTTGTTGCCATCTGCGGTATTGTGTTGCTGTAAGCACTTGGCTATAGTTTTGACATTCGCCAGTAGCGCCTACAACATGATCGGCCGGAACGGTAATATTTACCTTATAATCGCCAAACGTTAAAGCAAACTCTCCCGAACCCACAAATTGCTTGTTTTGCCATCCCTGAAAATCAGAATAAACTGCCATACGTGGATACCATTGTGCATTGGTATACAGGTAATTTCCATCTTCAGCAAAATATTCATAGCCTCCACGGCCTCCACGTACCATGCGATCGGTAATGTTATACGACCACTCTACTTTATAGCGAAAACGTTCGCCAGGTTGTAAGGTTTTAGGCAATTCTATACGCATCATGGTTTGGTTAATGGTATAGCGTAATGGAGTACCGTTTTCGGTAGTAATTTTTGCAATTTTCACCCCAGCATCTTCGGTAAAACCAGCAATGGCTTGCAATTCGCTTGCGCTCATTTGCTCACGCATTTTACTACCATTAAATAGTTGTTTATCGCTTTTAGCTTGATGTTCGTTTTCATCTAACTGCATCCACAAATACGTAAGCGGATCTGGCGATTGGTTGAAATACGTAACGGTTTCTGCACCAATAATGCGTTGTTTTACATCATCAATTTCTACGTTAATTTCGTAATCGGCTTTTTGCTGCCAATACTTGGGGCCAGGTGCACCCGAAGCCGATCGGTACATATTGGGCGTTTGCAGCATGGTGCCCAATTGTTCAAACTTATTCCCGTGGTTAGAGCCAGGGTTGTTTAAATTTTGTGCCAGTGCTATGCTTGCAGTAAGCATAAAAAGGCAAAACAGGTTCAGCGATTTTTTCATGTTTATGATAGGAGTGTGGGTAATCGTTCTAAAGTTAATAGTAGTGCTATACCAAATATAGCAGAAGATAAGAATAGTACCCAATTTCTACGTGAAATATGTAGCGATTTGAGCGCCACTTGGGCTAATAGTAAAAATAAAGTTACTACAAGGAGTTGTCCGGCCTCTAAACCTATATTAAAAGCGAAGAGTTGACTAATAATTGAATCTTGTTTGCCTAATAGGCTTTTCAAATAGGCAGAAAAGCCTAGCCCGTGTATAAATCCGAACAATAGGGTAATTAAATACGTAGCTGGGCCGGTTTGGTTGGTGGGTTTATATAAATTAAGCAAGCAGGTACTTAAAATGGTTAGGGGGATTAAAAATTCAATCCATTGCGGAGAAATAAATACCAAGTTAAACACACTTAAGGCCAAGGTAAGACTATGCCCAATGGTAAAGGCGGTAACCATACCCAATACCTTGCGCCAATCTGCCAGAATGTAGGTAGCACACATGGCGGCCATGAACAATATATGATCGTAACCACGCCAATCTAAAATATGTTGCCAACCCAGTTCGAAGTATAAAGCAAAATCTTGCATTAAATTCTTTTTAGTAATTTGGCTATTAATGTAGGGTTTTTGCCCTTTTATACCAAACTCGTACGCATGATGTTACATATTTTCAGCCTACTACTTGCAATACTACACCCTTATTATGTGAGTGTAACCGAAATTAAACACAATGCCAAGGCACAAAGCATAGAAGTAAGTTGCCGCATGTTTAGCGATGATGTGGAGACTGCACTAAAAAAAATAAGTGCTGACCGGGTGGATATTTTGAATCCTAAAAGTAAGGCGCAAATAGATCTATTGGTTAGTAAGTATGTTCCTCAACATGTAAAAATAGTGGTGAATGGTAAACCCATTGTGTTGCAATTTATAGGTTACGAATTCGAAAGTGAGGCTATTTGGTGTTATTTTGAAGCTAAAAACGTGCGCTCTGTAAAACGCATTTCGGTAACCAACAATTTGCTCTACGCCGAGCATGCCGAA
>Ga0209550_10004292_pt1 | contig 13503 bp, 13 predicted proteins | sample LauGreSuBDMM15SN_2_FD_187567 | JGI IMG/M metagenome (GOLD analysis project Ga0209550, IMG submission 187567) | Freshwater lake microbial communities from Lake Michigan, USA - Su13.BD.MM15.SN (SPAdes) (version 5) | ecosystem: Environmental > Aquatic > Freshwater > Lake | place: Lake Michigan... | reverse complement strand
TCATCAGAGCGTCGCCGTAGACCTAGATAATAACTATAAACCCATCAATTGGGCTTGTTTATTAAAATCTGGGACTGATTTCCGTACTTCATCAAAACTCCCCTGTGCAACAATTTCTCCATCTTTTAGATAAATAACACGATCTGCTTTCTGCACGGTTGATAGTCGATGTGCGATGAGAATTAGCGTAACTTTTCCTTTTAGACCTTGTATCGCTTCTGAAATTTCGGATTCTGTTTGACCATCAAGTGAGCTTGTTGCTTCATCCAAAACCAAAAGTTGCGGTTTTGTAAACATTGCGCGCGCGATTCCTATTCGCTGACGTTGCCCACCGCTTAACTTTCCGCCTCTCTCTCCCACTTCGCTGTTTAAGCCCAATGGTAAAGTTGCAACAAATTCATCGAGTTTTGCTATGTTTAGTGCATCATTAATTAGATCTATAGAAATATTAGTAATATCGAAGCCGGAACCAATATTTTCAGCAATACTTCCTGACATTAGTACAACTTCTTGTGGGACATAACCTATAGCGCCTGGCCATTTTACGATTGACTGGGCTGGCGTGCATCCAGAAATTTTTATTGTGCCAGCGCTTGGTGTATAAATACCTAAAATAAGATCAACTAGCGTTGATTTACCAGCTCCAGATGGACCAACAATTGCAACCGTTTCGCCTGGACTTATGTTGAGGTTAATAGACTTTAAGACATCCAAATTCGAATCCGAGTACCGATAGGATAAACTTGCTAATTCAATTGATGATTCGAACCCTTCGTGATTTATCTCAATTTTTGAGTCATACTCAGGAAGTGATAGGTCTGAATTAGTTTTTTCAAATAGTTCAATTGTTGGTTTTGCTCGTGAAATATTGCCATTTATGGAAACTAGGTTTTGCTGAGCCCTTAATAACGCTGGAGTGATTCTAGAGCCAGCAGCAAGAAATAGTGTGAGGCTTCCAACAGCTTTAGCGGAGTCATTTGTAATAAACTGCAAAGCGGCAACTGCCATTGTTCCCAAAGTGAATGCTATTTCAACTACATACTTACTAATATTAGGCATCCACGCTAACTCGGCTGAATAGTCTGCTATTTCCCGCTTAATTTTCTTGGCACGGTCTACAAAATACCCACGGCGATTCCGGATAAATGCTTCTCTGTAGCCAGCGACAAGCTCTAGCAGTACTTCCGAATCTTTAATTGTTAATTCTGAATGGCGTAGTGCGATTCTTTGTGTTTTAGTGTTCGTTAGTACATACATATAAATCACAATCGCACCAAATATTGTTAATGTTAAAAGTGCAGTGATTGGATCAATTATCAATATTCCAATGCCAAGAACTAGTAGTAGTGCAACATCCGTCAAGACGCTTACAATACTCCCAAAAACACCAAGTGTTAAAGCGTTTACTCCCGTTGTCAAAGTGTAATGTATATATTGCGCAGTGAATTGCTTAAGATTAGATAACGGTTGAGCCATAACTTGCGTAATTAGTCTAGAAGAAATTTCAGCACTTCGGCGACTTAGAAAAAATAGAGTCTTTCGAGTCAGAACTACAGAGAGTAATGTTCTAGTAATCAACATGCTCACAGCAATAAGGGCAAGAAAAACAGTTTGCATTTGAAACGAAAAGTTACTCAAATTTAAAACTTCTAAAATTTGACCTACCTTACCTTCGGCCTTCTGCGAGCGGACTCCATTGACCGTTAGAGCTCCAATTACACCTATCAAAGCGACACCGATTAAATCCAGTAAACTTAGAAGAATCTGGAGAATAGAAACTAATATCAGCTTCTTCCTATCGCTCCTTGAAAGAACCTGGCCAAGACTTAAGACCTCTTTGATCGGAATGCGATTCTTAATCATTATTAGTGGCCCATTCGTTTGATATTTTCGTCCAGTGCGGTGGAATCAAATCTACTGGATCTTTCCGATCGCGAAACCAGAATTCAGGCGCAAACACCTTGGTGTGATCCTGGCTAAAATAGGCCGCCCACCAAGAAAATGTGGAATTACTTATTACTATGCGCTTACCTCGCGACATAAGATAGAGAATCTCATTAGCCGTGACTTCAGGCGGCGAGATTATTACTTCTGCGTTGCCCAAATCTGAATTTACTATTTCGTTTAAAACTATGTCCGGAGAGTCGCTAAAAATCCAAATTGGTTTCTCTCTTTCATAATCATCTAATCTACTTATTGCCTCGAGATAATACTCCTTAGATAAAAGACCAAAGTCTTCCTGAAGTTTTAGATAATCACCTCTGCGAATATGGATTATTGTTGGATTTAGCTCTTCTAACAACTTTAATTTAGACTCAAACCAATCACTTGGGTTTGTAATTTTAAACATTTCAGTCAATTCAACTGTAATACTCTCAAGATACCTATAACTCTGAAAATAGCCTTTTAAATACATCGGTTTTTCTAGAGCTGCAAAAGCGGACTCGAAGCCAATTTCTTTTGCAAGGTAAACGCTAGATTTATTGTTTCGAATCTGATTATAGCGAGGTATGGAAATCGCTATTTTATTATTTAATCGCTTCAAAAAAGAGAAATTGCGAACTTTCGTTACTCGGTTTCTAATTTTGACATTTCCGAGATTGAAGTTAAGTAGCGTTCTCCCATGGTTAGTCCCACCAATGCCTATTAGTGACATGTCAAGAATTAGCGGGCTGGAAGTTTTTTTTGACAAGTTTAAGCCTGCCGCATAACAGAATAGCTGGTTTCCCAGCCCTCCAATCACCTCCACGGTGACATTCCGACGATTCACTTCGTTTCCAATCGCTTATCTACCGCCCGTATATATTCAGGGAGATTCTTAAGTTGGCTGTAAGTCGGATCAAAGCAAAACGATGGGGATAAAACGCTGCAATCGTTATTTGACTTCCACCAATTGAGATGACTTTCATCGTGCCAGGTTGCCATTATTTCATTTAAAGAGTCCAAATTTACGTTTGCCGCGAGTTCGTTAACCATTTTGAAAAAACTTTCGTTAATTCCGAACCAAGTACCCCCGCATACATATATTTTTCTTTTACTTCTTGGCACAAAAGCACACGAGAGTGGATTAATTTCCCAGCTACCCAAGCCACCTACTCTAAATTTCAATCGAAAATCACCAGTTAAAAATCTCAAATTTTTTGAATAATATGAAAGGAGTTTAATTGAATTCGGTCGAAAAAAACCTGGATGCTGTACCAAACCTATCCCATTTAGCAAGTCGAGGGGTATTTCGGCAGTAAAATCATCGCAGATCAACATGTCTGCATCTAGGTGCATCAAGGTTGGTTCATCTATTTTGCTTGAGAATTCACTAAATATTGAATATCGTAAAAGTGTCGCCTCAGGCCAACTATAAGCTGGAATCTCGTGAATAATCACCTCAATATTATTTGATGTACACTCAAATTTTTTTGCTATCGATACTTGATCGGTAAAAACATGAAAAACCAATTTGGAAGTCTGGATGTTTTTTTCAGCAGATCTGACTAGGTCAATCCAGTAATGTATATATTTGTTTGTCGCGACAGTCAGTACGCCAATCGTATTACCCCTCATATTGCCTACGAATCATTCTAATGGCAGTTTTTCTTTCTTTCTTGTAGCTCTTCCCGATTGACCTTTCTTGATCCTTCGACCATAAAATAAAGTCTGAAAGTGCAAAAATCCGCGGATCTTGAGTATCTCCTACCCTAATACTTTCCTCCGAATGGCAATAATAAGTCAAGGGTAAATTGATGCACCCAAAGGAATAAGTTGAAGTGACGCGCAACCAAGTGGCATAATCTTCTACAGCTCTAACCCTAGAAGAAGTCGAATATTCGATGTTTTCTCGCAAAATGTCACCTTTAATAATTACGGAAGAATTTATCACCCAGTTAGTTTCAATTAAATTTTTAAAAGTAACACGGCTAGGAATACCTTCATGGAACAACCCAAGATCTCCTGTACGATCAAATATCTTCGCATTCGTGCAGACTGCGTCGCATCTATTTTGGCGTGCAAATTCTGTCTGCTTCCCAATTTTATCTGGACTCCAGTAATCGTCTGAGTCGAGAAATGCGATCCATTTGGCTCGAGTCTTTTTTACTCCAATTGATCTTCCAACACCAGGAAGCCCTGTGTGCTCATTTAGGACGAGATCAATTTGGCTGTCTTCTAAATAGTTGGATTTTAAAAATTCAACTTCATTCTCATTACTTCCATCATCAACAATAATTATTTTATTTATTGGTTCGGTTTGATTTTTGCACGAATTGACAGCACGTTGAATTGTCTTACTGCTATTAAAAGTTGGGATCACCACATCAACAGAGCTTTGAACGTAATTTTCTTCCCGATTCAATTGCTTAATTTCCACTAGGAATTCTCTCTAATTTGCAACCGCTATCAATAAGAGCGAGAATTCTTCGATTAGACTTAAGTAAATCGCGATCAATTATTGAATAGCGCAGACTGATCAATTGAATGAATAGCCGATTATTAGAATTCACTCTATTATTCTATCCAGAGCGCAGAAGGGAAATGGTCTATTTTGATTATGTCGCCTTTGAATGATTCTATTTCCTGCCTGTTGCCTGTTAGGAATGGTGAAAGATACCTAAATAGACTTCTACCAAGAATTTTAAGTATGTTGAAAGATAAAGATGATTTTATAATAATTAATGACGGATCAGAGGATTCTTCACGCAGAATCATAGAAGAGTATTCTTCACGCGATCCAAAAATTAAATTAATCAATACAGAAGGTGTCGGGCTCGTCAATGCATTAAATCTCGGAATTCAAACATCAAAAAATAACTGGATTGCTCGATTTGATGTGGATGACTTGTATTCAGATCAAAGACTTGCAGATCAACGTAAACTCATAGCCGAAGATGTCAGCGTTATTTTCTCAGACTATAATTTTATATCTAGCTCGGGTAAATCGTTAGGGGTGATCCATTCAGCGATTTCTCCTTCAGCAAGTTCTCTTGCATTAATTTCTGGCCAGCGTTCTGCCCATCCTGTTGCACTAATAAATCGCCAACTGCTTCTTGAATGCGGGGGTTACAAAGTTGACGATTTTCCAGTCGAAGATTTAGCCCTTTGGTTGAGAATTTCTAGATTTGGTAAAATAGTGTCAGCACCAAGTGTGCTCTTACATTACCAACTGTCTATTGGGTCGATTTCTGCTTCTAGCCGGAAGATTCAACTAATGAAGAAGGCTGAATTTATTCGTGCCTACGATGCTTGGCCGTTTTTGGTTACACAATCCTTAAGTAACTTCTCTCAGACCGTAACACTCTACAAATCCAGTCCAAACTCTTGGGAAAGATTATTTCTCCACGTCCGCGATTTACTGATTGCAAAGAAGTTGGTGGGATTTGATGTTCCGGTAATTCGACTTCTCAACGATCTCGGGGTATTGGCAACAGTTCGTTTGATTTTGGTTGGGATAAAGATGTTCAGTTGGGTTTTTATTCGTAGAATTTATCGAATTACAAGAACCGGATTCTAATTTTTTTAAACACGATCTTGGCAAAATAATTAGATAGCAGTAAAGGGTGGCGGAGTCCACTTTGTATTGCCTTTTTTATTCCATCTCTTGTTTGAACTAATTCACCAATAGAATCAATTTCTTTCAGTTTTACACTTCGATTCTCGAACTTTATATATCTTTTTGAAATGCTTCTTAGTTGCCTCTGAGTTTCTTCCAACCAAGAAACTGGACTCTGATCGAACTGTGGTTGATCAGCTATGTTGTAACGTCTAGCAAAGTGTGACGTAGCGACATACTGACCTCCGAGCCATCTAGAATACATTTTTTCTCTAGACAATTGTTTCGGATGTATACGATATTTGAGTACGGTAGAGCCTAAATTTTCTATTGGACCAATCTCTCTTAACCTAACCCATAAATCCCAATCTTCAGGAAGGAAATCTCGGTAACCACCAATTTGTGCAACGCACGCTAATCTAAACATTGCTGCTGGGTGAGCTATTGGGGATGCGGTGAAAAGATGTGAATTCTTCAAACCTATTTTTTTTCTATGAAAATCTCGCCCAATTTGCTCACCTTTATCATTAATTAAATCTAATTGACCACCGACAGCGATTATATTTACATTAGATTCTAAGTAACTAAGTTGTTTCCCAAGTCTATCCGGCATCATTAAGTCGTCCTCATCCATTCGAGCTACATACTTGGTTGTAATATTCTTGAGGCCTAAATTCAGCGCCGCGACTATTCCCGGTGTTTGCGACTCTATTATCCTGTAATTGATTCCGAATTCATTTAAAACTAAAGATGCCTCGATCACATCAATCCTGTCCGCAACCAACAGAATTTCAAATTCATCAGCGCTCAAGGTTTGGTCTTTTATGCTTTTGATCGATTGGCTCAAATAATCTAGCGAATGACATGGAATCAAGACCGTAACCTTAACTCCTAGACTCATGGCACTACTATAACTTCAAGAGGAAAGATAATTGATGTAGTTTTATTCGCAGATTGGGAAGCTATGCGTTTAGGGGTGGTTGGTCTGGGCCATATCGGCCTTCCTATAGCTAATTACTTCCACCAAGCTGGACACGAGATCTTAAGCTGGACACGAACTAAAAAAAGTGTTCCTTGGCAGAATGCTACTGAGTTATCTCGTACAGGGGGTTTGGATTTTTTATTCATTGCATCCGGTATGGCAAGACCAAATCATGGGAATGAAGATCTTGAATTATTAAGTACTTCAAGGTTGATTACCAAACTTGATTTGCCGACTGAAACCAATGTTGTCTACATCAGCTCTGGAGCGGTTTACGGGGAATCTTCTGTTAAGCAAATTGAATCTGAAAATCCGATTCCAACTACTACTTACGGTAGATCGAAACTAATTGCAGAAAGGGACTTGCGCAATTTATTTCCGGGTAGATTGGTCTGTTTAAGGGTCGGAAACGTTATTGACGCCAATAACCCTTACGGAATTTTTGAACTTTTGTCACGAGGAATTTTGAGAAGAGAGATTACATTCCTGGGAGAGCCTTACGATTGCCGAGACTACATTGGAATATCAGACTTTCTTCTTGCTCTGGATCGGTTCGTTATGTTAAGCGAAAATGTAAGAATAGTAAATATTGGTTCAGGCATAAGTTTAATGCTGAGTGAAATCGCTGAATTGATAACTTCTGAAGTTGAAGGAGAGATTTCAATAAACTGGAAAAGCCGTCGATCTGGAGATTTGTCGCAGAGCAGGTTAGATGTGGATAAAATGAATAAAACTTTAGAAGTTTATCCGACAGACCCAAAAGTTTTAATCCGTAATCTCGTCAAGAGTTTTAGCTAACTACGCATTTTTGCGATAAAAATATCGTTTTGAATTTGCCATTCGAACGCATTATCTCGACACCAATCAATTAGAAATTGAAATTGGGGGTATCCAGTTTCTTCTTCATTATTTCGTGGAAAGAGTCTTACGTCATCAATGAAAATGACCAGTTCTGTGAATTTATGCTTGTGTTTAGCGACTGAAAATAACTCCTCAGAAATTGGACTAATTTTAGCTCCTAAAAAAGTTCCACCATCTGAAAAATGGCCATCTAGCCACAAATTCCCCTGCGGGGCTGTTGCGACCAGAGCGTCTTCAAATAGATCTTCGCTTGTTCCATTCAAAAGTTGTACATTTTTGAATTTTTTTAATCTAGTTTTTGAATAGTGGTAGAAATACTCTGATGGCTCAATTGAAATAACACTTGAAAATCTCTTTGCTAAATATTTACATGTACCGCCTAAATACGTGCCGGTTTCCACCCAAATACCACTCGGTGTGGCAAAAGACACTAGAGTTTTCATCTTAATGAAATTCGGGCTGGGTGCCGAGAAGTCTCTTTGGGAAAACTGAATCCATTCTCGAATTTGGCGCGCAAAATTGATTAGTTCGTGTCTTTTTAAATATTGTGTTTTCATTTCCTAGCATCTCCTTGATCCCTTGGTTTTATGCCCTTACCTAATCAGTGGCATCCACCATTGTGAATTATTCCGATAGAAATCAATGGTCTCTTCAAGTCCTACGGCAAAATCAGTCTCTGGGAAATAACCTAACTCGTCTGAGATTTTCTTAATACTTACCGAATATCGACTGTCATGGCCAAGCCGATCAGGAACATTCTTTATTTTGGATTCATCAAAACCTAATATTGTTAAAATTTTTAACGAAAGTTCCATATTCGTTAATTCTTCCCCACCCCCAATGTTATAAATTTCCCCTTCTCGCCCTGACTTGATAACCATTTCTATTCCTCGGCAGTGGTCATTTACATGCAGCCAATCGCGAACATTTAATCCCGTCCCATATATAGGTAAATCTCTATTTTGTAATAAATTAGTTACGAATAGCGGAATTATTTTCTCTGGATATTGAAAGGGTCCATAATTGTTGCTGCATCTAGTTATATTCGTGTTTAATCCAAATGTTCGATTGTAGGATCTGACCAATAAATCCGCACCTGCTTTTGAGGCCGAATAGGGGGAGTTGGAAAGTAGCGGACACTCTTCATCCCAGCTTCCTTCATCTATTGATCCATAAACTTCATCTGTGGAGATTTGAACAAATTTTTCGATCTCAAATTTTAAGCTCTTTTCAAGCAGAACTTGGGTACCGAGCGTATTTGTAGTCACAAATTCCGATGCGCCTGCTATAGAACGATCAACATGAGATTCGGCCGCAAAATTGACAACAACATCTGCATTTTTGATCAATTTTTCAACTAAAGCCGAATCACAAATATCACCTTGAACAAAATCCATTTGATGGAGTTCAGATTTGGTAAAATTTTTCAGGTTTCCCGCATATGTTAATTTGTCCAGTACCGTTATTCGCGCCGCACCAAGCGGGTTTGCGCTAATTTGCCTTTTTAGAAAATTCGAGCCGATGAACCCAGCTCCCCCGGTCACCAAAAGTTTCATTCAACCCTACCCGCCTAAACTGGTCGTTTTATAGCCTTGATGCACATTTCAAGTACGATTAAACATATGAAAGGAATAATCCTAGCGGGCGGCAGTGGAAGTCGACTAGCACCCATGACCTCTGCGATTTCTAAGCAGCTTCTACCTGTTTATGACAAGCCTTTGATTTACTATCCAATTTCAACACTAATGCTGGCTGGAATTAGGGAACAGCTGATTATCACAACACCGCGCGACCTGGATTCATTCAAAGCACTTCTGGGCGATGGCTCAAGTCTAGGGATGTCCTTTACATACGCTAGCCAGGAGTCTCCAAGAGGATTAGCTGAGGCATTCATTATTGGCCGTGACTTTGTGGGAAATTCAAATGTTGCGCTGGCATTAGGCGATAATGTTTTTCACGGATCAGGATTGGGTACTCAATTAACTTCATTGGCTAACTTGTCAGGCGCACACATTTTTGCCTACAAAGTTTCAGATCCAGAAAATTACGGGGTTGTAGAGTTTGATCAGAATGGAAAGGTTATTTCGGTAGAAGAAAAACCCTTGTCGCCCAAATCAAATTTTGCGATTCCAGGTTTGTATTTCTATGACAATAAGGTGCTTGATATCGCCCAGGCAGTCGAGCCTAGTGCGCGTGGTGAATTAGAAATTACTACTATAAATAATGAGTACCTCTCTCGTGGCGAACTGTTTGTGCAGATTCTAACACGCGGAACTGCGTGGTTAGATACTGGTACTCCTGAAAATCTTTTAGCCGCATCTTCGTATGTAAAAATCATCGAAGATAGACAGGGTTATAAAATTGCGTGCTTAGAAGAAATAGCTTTGAGGCAGGGTTGGACAACCAACACCGAAATTAGACAATATGTAGACCGATCACCGGAAAATTCGTACTTTAACTATATTAGAAAAATACTCAATGAGTAACTTTATTTTTAAATCTATTAAATCTGATCTTGCTCTAGGCATATCTCTTCTTGTATTCTTCTTCCTGACCACACTATCCGTTTATTTGCGCCCGATCGCTGACGACTATTGCGTTGCGTCAATCGCGACTTCCGGATTGTTTAATCATTTTCAGCTCATTACCACGACTTGGAGTGGTGACTATATACAAATTTTTTTCTCTTATTTTCTTGTTGCTAGCCCTATTGCATTTGGACCTAATTTTTTGGTCGGTTTATTAACTTTACTTTTATCAGTCTTTCTTCTGATACTTGCAGTGGCGGGAATCTTACATTTTGTGCTCCCTGAAGTGTGCTTTGAGATAAACAAGAGAGTTTTTATAATCTTATCCGCCCTCCTTCTTATGGGTTGGGTCATTTATTGGGCTCTCCCTGCATCGCTAAATACGTTCGGGGAGTACAAATCTTTTCTATCGGCTCCTGAAGGTTTCTCTGCAGTGTTTGGCTGGCCGACAGCAATTGTTCAATATCTAGTGGTTCCTCTCCTGCTGTCAATTCTCGCGATGCGACTACAAAAGATTGGAGCGATTTGGACAATTAGTTATGCTGTTTTAGGACTCGCAATTGGAACCGCCGGATACGCAATGGCCCTTGCCGTGTTTGTTGCGGTGCCAATTTTTATCTTACGCAAAACCTTTATTTTAAAACCTATGCGGTTCGTATTGCTTGAAGTGGGAATCCTCATTGGAGTTTATCTCTCCTTCTACTCCCAAGGTGCTCAGAATAGAACCGCTCAGATATTTGAATCAGAATCAAATGGAAATAATGTTTCTCTATCTAGATCCATCTTTGTCTCTTTTGTTGAATTGCTCGTTGCGATCCTAAATCTGGGAACAATCACAGTATTTCTCTTAGTCTTTTTATTTATAACCTTATTGCCACATAGGCAGGTGGTTCTCAAGTCAACTTTTAAACTAAATAGATTTGTTGCAAGCTTCACCATATTTCTGATTATTTACTATTTGGTAATCAGTGCATCAGAATATTTCACTTATCCAGCTTTTTGGCATCTAATAACCTTCAAGATGCTTTTGTTTATCTATATAGTGCTTTTGGCAATTATTCTTGCTACCCAAGGTCAGCGCAATTATTCAGTCAGGCTGGTCCGCGCCAGGCGCGGCAGTCTAGTTTTGTTGCTTTTGTCTTTAATCGCTATCGGCGCATCCACCCCTCCAATAAAATCTATCCAAGATAGAGGTAGCCTATGGGAAGAACAATCAGCGCCATTACCAGGCATTTCAGATATATCTCCAAAAGGTGGGTGGGTTGACTCATGTTGGGTGAGTCTTAGAGAATTCAGAGGGTGGGAGGAACGTCGATATGATCCTGTATAAATGGTTTGATCAAAATTCGCTTTTCATGGAGTTAAAGATTTGATTATCCCTCTTAATGACCTATCACGAACCAAGAATGCATCTGTGGAAGCTATAGATGTGGTTTCAAGAGTTTTAGCAAGTGGATACTGGATTAATGGCCCTGAGCAGAGAGGTTTCGAGGCTGAGTTTGCCAACTATCTGGGCGTTGCTCATTTCCTAGGAGTCGCTTCCGGTACTGATGCCATTGAAATCGCCCTGCGAGCTTTGGGTTGTACTCTCGGATCCAAAATTGTCACCGTGGCTAATGCTGGCGCATACACGACTGTAGCGGCGAGACTTATTGGTTGTGAGGTTGTTTATTGCGATATCGATCCTCAGACACTTGTTATGGATGTGAAGTCTTTGTCCGATGTGCTTTCTCCTGAAATAGACGTTGTGGTTGTGACTCACCTTTACGGAAACATTGCTCCCGTTAAAAAAATCAAAGACATCTGTGACCGATTTGGTGTGAAAATTGTTGAAGATTGTGCACAAGCAGCTGGTGGAACTCTCGATGGTCGGCGAGTGGGGTCAATAGGCGATATTGGCGCATTCAGCTTCTATCCCACAAAAAATCTGGGAGGGTGTGGTGATGGCGGCGGTGTATCAACCAATGAATTTTCTTTGGCGGACAGGATAAGTAAATTACGTCAATATGGTTGGGTTGATAAATACAACATACAACTTCCAAATGGTAAGAATAGTCGCTTAGATGAAATTCAGGCAGCGATTCTGCGACTTAACCTTGAGGATTTAGATGAAGGAAATCAACGCCGACGCGCCATTCTATGCAACTACTCTCAAGCGCTTGCTCAAAGCGGGATTCAACTTGTAACCGACTCTTCGGCTCAATCTGCAGCGCATCTGGCAATTTTAAAGTTCCCAAACACAACTTACAGGGATCGTTTTCGAGTGTATATGCGCGGTAAAGGTATCGCTACCGAGATTCACTATCCGATTCTTGATGTCGATCAAGTCGCGTACAGGCAGGTTAGGAAAGTTCCGAATTTACCCTATTCTAGAGCTGTTGTTGATGTAATAGTCACCATTCCGTTGTTTCCTCGAATGACAGGTGAGGAAGTATCCTATATTATGTCGGCTTTAGAACAATTCTGAATTTTTACATAAAACTATTGGAATTTACCCTAAGTATAAAATAGGCAAGTTACTCTGATGGATCGTAAATCGAATTAAACTTACGATCGAAGTAGACTAGCGGTTTTTGTCTGTCATCAGAGAAAAATTGGATAACTCTGGCAAAATAAACTGTCGAGTGAGTCCTCTCGATTTTTTCACGAATTTCGCAGGAAAATACAACGGATGCTTCGTTGATATATGGAAAACCACCTGAGCGATTCCAAAACTTTTCCACTAAACCCTCTTGTGACTGAAGAGCTGAAGTGCTAGAACCAAAGTAGTTAGCGACTTCATGCTGTCGATCATTCAAAACACTAATGGAACAAAGTGAGGACCTAAGAAGGTGGTTCCCAAGAAATGATTCATTTTTAAGCGCGAAGAGCACTTCCTCACTACCAGGATTTACGGAGACACTAACCAGAGATGATATGGTGGCTGCAACAATTTCGGGTTGTAAATTAGTTGTAAATGAACCAACAACACAAACAGAGGCGGGTATTTGACTCATCGCATCTTTAAAGACATTTAGCTGATATAAAATTTTTATGCCCTCCAACTCGAAGTCATTGACTTTATACTACAAGTTTGGATTTACCCATACGATCGTTTTCTTACTACTTCTAGAGGCTCCTAGGTTATCCTTGAATTTGGCTAAACCTTCTAATTCAACACCCTCAATAGCGGAAGTACCTAGATCTAAGTAAGTGTACTTGTCGGCGAATTGATTAATAATTCCCTCTAAAAGAGAAACGATAGGGCTTACACTCCGAAATTCGATTGAATCTGCCCAAAGATAAACATATAGATTTTCAGGCGAAGTTTCGACTAGAACAACCGATGCTGCTATCTTCCCACTTGAGGGTGACCTTAACTGGTACAGAAAGTATTTGTCAGGAAACATGAACATTAACTTAATCAGTTTGCTGAAGCTCACTGACACTTTTGCGCCTAAACTTACCCGGTTGGCTTCAATCAAGTGATAGCAATCTTCTCGTGAACCCTCTGGTGTCTTTTCAAAGACTAATCCGAGTTGAGTGGCTTGCTTTGATTTTTTTCTGTTTCCCTTGCTTAATACATTTTTGGTCCAGGTATGCATCTTTATGTA
>Ga0209550_10004291_pt1 | contig 13503 bp, 15 predicted proteins | sample LauGreSuBDMM15SN_2_FD_187567 | JGI IMG/M metagenome (GOLD analysis project Ga0209550, IMG submission 187567) | Freshwater lake microbial communities from Lake Michigan, USA - Su13.BD.MM15.SN (SPAdes) (version 5) | ecosystem: Environmental > Aquatic > Freshwater > Lake | place: Lake Michigan... | reverse complement strand
CCAGCCCCCACGGCAATTGCCAGCAAAGCCGCAAAGCCCACGACCGGATTGATGTGTCCCGGCGCAAGCATCATGCCGACAAGCGCCGTGAAGACAACAAGCGACATCACCCGCGGTTTCAGCAGGGCAAAAAAGTCCCCGGCCGATGCCGATGAAGGTCCGGCAATCTGAACAGATGGCAGAAGGGCGTCGCTCGCGTGAGCCATGTTGAACCTAAACTCTCAAACCACCAATGCCTGCCGCGACCAAAAGGGCCGCAGTACGGTAATGATGTCGGTTAGTGATCATTTCCGCTGATACGCGGCAAGGTCTCGAACTGATGGTAGGGCGGAGGCGAAGATAGCGTCCATTCCAGCGTATTGGCACCGGCACCCCATGGGCTTTCGCCAGCCTTTTCCTTACGCAGAAAGGCGACAAGAATGCCGTAGAAGAAGATCAGCAAGCCGAATGCGAAGATGTAGGATCCGATCGACGAAATCCGGTTCCATCCCGCAAACGCTTCCGGGTAATCCACATAATGCCGCGGCATACCGGCGAGACCCGTAAAGTGCATCGGGAAGAACAGGACATTCGCACCAATGAAAGAAACCCAGAAATGCAGTCTTCCGATCCAGTCCGGGGTCACATAGCCCGACATTTTTGGGAACCAGTAATACCATGCCGCAAAGATCGAGAAGACCGCACCAAGCGACAGCACGTAATGGAAGTGAGCGACGACATAATAGGTATTGTGAAGGTTACGGTCGAGCCCCGCATTCGCCAGCACGACGCCAGTTACGCCACCGACTGTGAACAGGAAGATGAACCCGACGGCCCACATCATCGGTGCCGTGAAGCGGATGGAGCCGCCCCACATTGTCGCGATCCAGGAAAAGATTTTCACACCTGTCGGAACCGCAATAACCATCGTCGCGAAGACGAAGTAACGCTGCGTGTTAAGCGACAGTCCGGCAGTATACATGTGATGCGCCCAGACGACGAAACCAACCGCCCCAATCGCAACCATCGCATACGCCATACCGAGATAACCGAAAATAGGCTTCTTCGAGAACGTCGAGATGATGTGGCTGACAATGCCGAAGCCCGGCAAAATCATGATGTACACCTCTGGATGACCGAAGAACCAGAACAGATGCTGATACAGAATCGGGTCACCGCCACCCGCGGCATCAAAGAATGTCGTTCCGAAATTGCGATCCGTCAGCAGCATGGTGATCGCACCAGCGAGAACCGGAAGCGACAAGAGCAACAGGAACGCGGTCACAAGCATGGCCCATGCGAACAGAGGCATTCTGTGCATGGTCAGGCCAGGCGCGCGCATGTTCAGGATGGTGGTGATGAAATTGATCGCACCAAGAATCGATGATGCACCCGCGAGATGGAGCGACAGAATACCAAAATCAAGCGCCGGACCCGGATGCCCGGCAACTGATAAAGGCGGGTAAACTGTCCAACCACCGCCAAATCCGTTCGAGCCGGGCGCACCTTCAACAAACATCGAAATCAGAAGGAGCGCGAATGCTGCGGGAAGAAGCCAGAACGAGATATTGTTCATCCGCGGGAACGCCATATCCGGTGCCCCGATCATGATCGGCACAAACCAGTTGCCGAAACCGCCAATGAGTGCGGGCATGACGACGAAGAACACCATGATCAGACCGTGCCCGGTCACGAACACATTATAGGTCTGCGGGTTTGTAAACCACTGCATGCCCGGCTCTTGAAGCTCGAGACGCATCATGATGGACAAAAATCCGCCAACCAGACCCGCTGTGAGCGCGAAAATCAGATAAAGCGTGCCAATGTCTTTATGGTTGGTCGACATGACCCACCTGCGCCATCCGGTTGGATGGTCGGCGTGGGCCTCATGGTCAGCAGCTGCATATGCCATTGTCGTTTTCCCGGATCGGTTGAAGTAAGGATTTGTTCAGATCGAGTAGAATTCAGTGAATTAGTTCGCAGCAGAGGCGATTTTCAGGGTGTCAGCTTCTGAAGAAGCAAACTTCTTTTTCGCCTCCTCAAGGAATTGTGCGTATTTTTCTTCGCTGACAATACGAACCGCAATCGGCATGAATGCATGATTCGAACCGCACAGCCGCGAGCATTGGCCGTAGAAAATGCCTTCGCGTTCCGCTTTGAACCAAGTCTGGTTCAGGCGTCCCGGAACAGCGTCCATCCGCACGCCGAACGCTGCGAGCGCAAAATTATGGATCACATCCTGGCCGATAACCTGCACGACGATGTTCTTTCCGACAGGCAGGACAAGTTCATTGTCGACTGCCAAGAGCGCAGGCTGGCCAGCCTTCTCCGCATCCTCACGTGAGAGCATATAAGAATCGAACGCGAATCCGCCGCCCTGATCCTTCGGATACTCATAAGACCAGTACCACTGATGGCCGACGGCCTTCACCGTGATATCTGCCTTCGGCAATTCCACCTGCATTTTCAGCAATCTGAATGAAGGGATCGCGATACCCACAAGAATAAGTGCGGGAATGAGTGTCCAAGCGATCTCGAGGCCAACATGATGGGTTGTCTTTGAAGGCGTTGGATTGGCTTTCTCATTGAACTTCACAATCACGATGATCAACAGAGCGAGAACAAAAAGCGTGATCAGTCCGATAACGACGTTTACCCAATCGTGCATAACGTAGATAAAGTCGGCAACCGCCGTGGCTGGTGTCTGAAAACTCATTTGCCATGGCGTTGGTACACCGTCGCCTGCAAAAGCTGGGGTTGCGAGGCACATTGCAAGACTGGCCGTCAGAACAGCGTGAGTCCAAAATCGGGTCATAACGCCTAAATCTCCTACACGTAGCGCCGCCGGCTTGTCCCGGCAGTCGGAAAATACGGCTCCAAAGCGGACCCGAAGAACCAACCTCATCGCGCCCGCATGATGCGGAACGCAGTTTTCAACGTCAAAAATCACAAACCCGCGCGAAGTGCAATCGTTTGGATGCTTAAATCTCGTGCGGCATAGTTTCCAACATTCAGATTAATGGATCGTTTCAGCGGGTTGGTCCGGATTGGACAATCCCTCGATCACTCTGGAACACCATCGCATATTTTTGAGTCCCCGACGACTGGCACCTGAATTGAAAATTGGCTAGGGTGTGCAAATGGTCTTTGATCGGAGTGGATGTTTAATGCGTTTCTGGTTCAATTTGCGAGCCATAGGCTGCTTGATCGGGCTTTTGTGGATTACCCCCGCAGGCGCTGTCGGTGGAACTGTGAAGGCGACGTTCGGAGACTGGACGGTCAGATGCGAGCAACAACCGGGTGCGTCTGCCGAGCAATGTGCGCTCGTCCAGAATGTGAATGCCGAAGATCGCCCCGGTCTGTCGTTGGCGGTCTTGATCGTCAACGGAGCTGGCGGATCCGACCGGATTCTGCGGGTGATTCTGCCGCTTGGCGTTCTGATTCCATCAGGGCTAGGCCTGAGGATTGACGGGACCGATATCGGAAAAACGGGCTTTATCCGGTGTCTTCCGTCCGGGTGTATCGCCGAGGTCACGATGGGAGATGCATTGATCAACCAGTTCAAAGCAGGGCGAACGGCGCTTTTTATTGTTTTTCAAGGGCCCGATGACGGGATTGGCATTCCGATCACCTTGGCAAACTTTGCCGAGGGTCTTGCCGCACTACCGTGAGACATGCTTTGAGATGAAAGAACTCGATCCCGGGGAATGAGAGAATGATGATGAGAGCAGCAGTGGCAGGGTTCAGAAAATTTCCGTGGATTGTTCTAGCAGCGTTTGCGTTGGCGGGATGCGCCACATCTGATTCGGCTCCGCCGCAGGGCGGTGACAGTAGCAATCCGATTCGTAACCTTCTGATGTATGGCGGTACAACGGTTCCCGAGCCCATGAAGGAAATCAAAGTCGAGGACGAGATCGAATGCCCTGCCGTTGAAATTCGCGAGGGTGGCAGCACGCTGCGGAATGGCTCGGCGCAAGCAGTCAGCACCCAGTTCTCGATTCGCGGGCTCGCCCGTGAGTGCCGAGCAGACGGCGAATCGATCATCATCAAGGTCGGCGTCGAGGTCTTGGCTATTATCGGCACAGCCGGTCGTCCCGGCACAGCGTCCGCGCCGCTGAGCATCGTCGTGAAGCGCGGCGACAAGACCCTCGTGACACGCACCAAGTCCGCAAGCGTCAATATCCCGGCTGATGAAGGGCAGGCGCTCTTCACCGTTATAGAGGACGGCATCAAGGTACCAAAATCCGGTGCCGAGCTGTCGATCACGGTGGGGCTGGGTCGGTAGAACGACGGTTGACACCGTGTCAGAACCTTCATAGGCTCGAATTGTCTTACGATCTCTGCGGAAGACGCTGTCGGGTGCATGATCGCACTCTGACAGGGCCGAAGGCGCAACCGCCCCGGAAACGCTCAGGCAAAAGGACCGCAGAGAGCTGACACTCTGGAAAGCAGATTGCTGATTTTCAGCAATCTCACCGAAGGGCGTAACCTCGGAGCCTCGGCTCACGCGGGAAATCTCTCAGGTACTCGGACAGAGGGGGCGCCAGGCAGGCCATGTGGTCTGATGCTGGCGTTGCTCTGACCCGGGGAACCCGATGACCGAAATCTTGTCTGACGCGCCAGTTCTTCACACAGCCCTCCATGATCGCCATGTCAGTCTCGGTGCCCGGATGGTGCCGTTTGCGGGCTATGATATGCCCGTCCAGTACCCGACCGGTATTCTCGCAGAGCATCAATGGGCGCGAACCCATGCCGGACTGTTTGACGTCTCCCATATGGGGCAGGCCTTTCTGGTCGGTCCCGATCACGAGACAACGGCGCGGGCACTGGAGGCCCTTGCCCCAGCTGATTTTCTGAATCTTCGCCCCGGTCAGCAGCGCTATTCGCAGTTTCTTACCCAAGATGGCGGCATTATCGACGATTTTATGGTCACTCGGTCTGCGGATCCGGATGAGAATGGAACGCTGATGCTGGTCGTAAATGCCGGTCGAAAGGAGGTAGATTTCGCCCATCTCGCAGCGCATCTGCCGCCATCAGTCAAATTGATGCTCGCGCCGCACCGCGGCTTGCTGGCTTTGCAGGGCCCGGAAGCCGCACGCGTTCTCTCGCGCCATTGTCCCGCCGCATCAGACATGCCCTTCATGACGGCGATTTCCACAAGCTTCGATGCCATTCCCTGTCTCGTATCGCGCTCAGGCTATTCCGGCGAAGACGGGTTTGAAATTTCTGTGCGAAATGACAAGATCGCGGTCGTGAATGAACGGCTTCTAGCCGCGCCCGAGGTAAAGCCAATCGGTCTGGGTGCCCGCGACTCCCTTCGTCTCGAGGCAGGTCTATGCCTCTATGGCCACGATATCGACACGACGACATCTCCCGTCGAGGCCGGCCTGCAATGGTCGATCCAGAAACGGCGTCGCGAGGAAGGCGGATTTCCCGGTGATGCGCGCATTCAACGTGAGCTGTCAGATGGCCCGTCCCGTCGGCGCGTTGGCATCCTCCCCGAAGGCCGGGCCCCGGCGCGGGAAGGAACCGTGATCACGGATCTCGCAGGAAACACCATCGGAACCATCACTTCAGGCGGCTTTGGCCCCACCCTCAATGGTCCACTGGCCATGGGCTATGTCGACAGCGCTCATGCTGCACTCGGCACCAAGGTCAATTTGGTTGTTCGTGGCAATCCCTTGCCAGCAATCATTTCTGCCATGCCCTTCGTTCCCACCCGTTATTTCCGTTCTGCTTGAAAACCGAGGAGCTTCCATGTCCGAGACCCGTTACTCAAAAGATCATGAATATATCCGCGTCGAGGGAGATGTCGGTGTTGTCGGCATTTCCGATTATGCCCAGAGCCAGCTTGGCGATGTGGTCTTTGTTGAATTACCAGCCACCGGCAAGGCCTTGTCCAAAGGCGCCGAGGCAGCCGTCGTCGAAAGCGTCAAGGCGGCAAGCGAAGTCTATGCTCCCGTGTCGGGCGAGGTCACTGCCGTCAATTCGGCACTCGAGAAAGCCCCCGGTACGATCAATGAAGATCCGCAGGGCGAAGGCTGGTTCATGAAAATCAAGCTCTCCAACCCGTCCGAACTCGGCGATCTGATGAGCGAGGCCGATTACAAGACCTATCTCGCGTCACTCTAGAGGAGATTGCGATGGCGGATATCTATTCGGCAATGATTTCATGGTCCCGGGGCGAGCAGGATTTTCCGGGAAACCGCTATAGCCGACGTCATGAATGGCGGTTCGACGGCGGCGTGGTTGTGCCCGCCTCGTCGTCGCCGCTTGTTGTGCCGGTTCCCTTATCCGCTTCGGATGCAGTCGACCCCGAAGAGGCGTTCGTCGCCTCGCTCGCAAGTTGTCACATGCTGTTTTTTCTGAGTTTTGCAGCGAAAGCGGGCCTGATTATCGATACTTACACCGATAATGCCATTGGCGAGATGGGCAAGAATGCCGTGGGTAAGCACTATGTCGCCCGCGTTGTTTTGCGCCCGGAATTGACGCTTAGCGGTTCGAAAAGACCGACATCGGAAGAAATCGAGGCCTTGCATCATCGCGCCCATGACTTCTGCTTCATCGCCAATTCCGTTCTTTCCGAAATTGTGATCGAGCCACCGCCTCCCGTCTTCGTTTAAGCCCAAAGGAACCTCCGATGCGCTATCTTCCACTTTCCGATACTGATCGCACCGATATGCTCGCCAAAATCGGCGTCAAGCATATTGACGAGCTCTTCGCTGATATCCCGGCCGACAAACTCCAGCATCATCTGCCGCAATTGCCCGTTCACAAGGGCGAACTCGAGGTCGAACGGCTCCTGGGCCGCATGGCAGCCCGCAATGTTCCGGCGTCAACAGTTCCTTTTTTCGTTGGTGCCGGTGCCTACAAACACCACGTTCCCTCAACGGTGGATCATCTGATCCAGCGGTCAGAATTTTTGACGAGTTACACGCCCTACCAGCCTGAAATAGCCCAGGGAACCTTGCAATATCTCTTCGAATTCCAGACGCAGGTTGCAGCCCTCACCGGAATGGAAGTAGCGAACGCGTCCATGTATGACGGCTCGACAGCCTGCGGCGAGGCGGTTCTGATGGCCCATCGTGTCACCAAGCGGAACAAGGCGATCTTGTCGGGCGGGCTTCATCCCCACTACGCCGAAGTCGTCCGGACCTTGTCGCGCATGGCTGGCGACAAGGTTGAAACACTCCCGCCCGATTTGAAAGCATCGGAAAATCTACTCGACAAAATTGACGATACTGTTTCCTGTGTCGTGATCCAGACGCCTGATTTCTTCGGCAATTTACGCGATTTACGGGCGATTGCCGAGAAATGCCATGCGAATGGCGCCTTGCTGATCGCCGTCTTCACAGAAATCATGTCGCTCGGCTTGATCACCCCCCCGGGCGAGATGGGAGCCGATATCGTCGTGGGCGAAGGGCAATCCATCGGCAACGGCCTCATCTATGGCGGCCCCTATGTCGGTCTGTTCACAACCAAATCAAAATATATCCGGCAAATGCCCGGCAGATTATGCGGGCAGACCGTCGACGCCGATGGTAATCGCGGCTTCGTGCTGACCCTCTCGACCCGCGAACAGCACATCAGGCGCGACAAGGCCACCTCGAACATCTGTACGAATTCCGGGCTCTGTACGCTGGCCTTCACAATCCACATGTCCTTGCTCGGCCAGACCGGTTTGAAGCGCGTTGCCGAAATCAACCACGCCAACGCCGTTCACCTCGCTGATCTGCTTTCCGGCCTCAAGGGCATCTCCGTTCTCAATGACAGTTTCTTCAACGAATTTACGGTCCGGCTGCCGGGTAATGCCGCCGATACCGTTGAGCGATTGGCAGCACACAGCGTCATGGCGGGTGTTCCCGTGTCTCGGCTCTTGCCCGGCTCGGGTCTCGATGACCTGCTGATCATCGCCAATACGGAAGTGAATACGGATGATGACCGCGCTGCACTCGTCAGCGGATTGAAGGAGATTTTCTCATGCTGAATCGTCAGGGACGTCCCACAACACCCGGCACCAGTGACAGTGCCGCGCCCCACACCTTCACCGGTAACCGCGCATTGGATCAGACAGAGCCGCTGCTTTTCGAAGTTGGCCGGTTGGAGACCACCGGTGTCGATTATGAAGCGCCGAAAAAGGTCAAAGCACGTTTGGGCGGACTGGCGCGAAAAGGCGAGATCGGCCTTCCGGGCCTCTCTGAGCCCGAAGCAATGCGCCATTATGTCAGGCTGAGCCAGAAGAATTACGGCATTGATACCGGCCTTTTTCCGCTTGGGTCCTGCACGATGAAGCACAATCCCCGCCTTAACGAGCGCATGGCGCGCCTGCCGGGCTTTGGTGACGTGCATCCGCTACAGCCTGTCTCGACCGTGCAAGGCGCCCTCGAACTCATGCATACACTTGCCCATTGGCTCACTGAGTTGACGGGCATGGACGCGGTGGCCCTATCCCCCAAAGCGGGTGCGCATGGCGAATTATGCGGCATGATGGCGATCAAAGCCGCCATTGAAGCAAAAGGCGAAGCCGAGACCCGCCGGATTGTCCTTGTCCCGGACTCGGCCCATGGCACCAACCCCGCAACCGCTGCCTTGCTGCAATTCGAGGTGCGCCCCGTTCCGGTCCGCGAAGACGGCACCGTTGATCCCGAGTCAGTCAAAGCCTTGCTCGGGCCGGATGTTGCGGCGATCATGCTCACAAATCCCAATACGTGCGGGCTGTTCGAGAAGGATATCGTCGCCATCGCCGACGCAATGCACGATGCAGGGGCCTATTTCTACTGCGACGGGGCAAATTACAACGCCATTGTAGGCAAGGCGCGCCCGGGCGATCTCGGTGTTGACGCCATGCATATCAATCTGCACAAGACATTCTCGACGCCCCATGGCGGTGGTGGCCCGGGTTCCGGCCCCGTCGTTCTCTCCGAACGCCTGGCACCTTTTGCACCGGTTCCGTTCGTCCGTCATACCGATCAAGGTTTTGAACTTGTCGAAGATACGCATGAGGCAGAAAAACATGGTGCGCACTCGTTCGGCCGGATCACTGCCTTTCAAGGCCAGATGGGCATGTTCGTCCGGGCTTTGTCCTACATGTTATCGCACGGCGCGGACGGCGTCAGGCAAGCCTCCGAGGATGCTGTTCTGAATGCCAATTATATCCGCGCGGGACTTGCCGATCTGATGTCACTTCCCTTCGGCAACAAGCCCTGCATGCATGAAGTCTTGTTCGATGACCATTGGCTCAAGGACACAGGTGTCTCCACGCTCGATTTTGCCAAGGCGATGATCGACGAGGGATACCACCCGATGACCGTCTACTTCCCGCTTGTTGTGCATGGCGCGATGCTGATTGAGCCCACGGAAAGCGAAAGCCGCGCATCGCTCGATCTTTTCATCGCGACCCTGCGCGATCTCGCAATGGCTGCCAAGCGTGGCGATAAGGAGCGCTTTACTGGCGCGCCTTACTTTGCACCGGTTCGCAGGCTCGACGAAACGCGTGCTGCGCGGAATCCCGTTTTGAAATGGACACCGCCCGAACCCCTTCCCGAGGCGGCCGAGTAAATAAAAAGGGCCGGTCTGACCGGCCCTTTTTATAACTTGATATCTGCTGCGCTTTATTGCGGCAGCGGTGCCGGCGTATCTGCCAAAGACCTGAGATAGGCAACCAGATCCGCACGCTTCGCTGCATCTGCAAGACCGGCATAGGCCATGGCTGTGCCGGGCATGTAAGCCTTCGGGTTTGCAATGAAGCCGTCAAGCTCCGCATAACCCCATTTCTCGCCTTTCGCCGCGCGCTCTTTCAGAGCAGCCGAATAATTGAAACCCGCAACTGCACCCTTCGCACGGTCCACGATTCCATACATCGCCGGCCCAACCTTGTTCGGTTGGCCCTTTTCGAAATTGTGGCAGGCGAGGCAGGCCTTTACACCAGCGGCACCCTTTGCAGGGTCCGCAGAAGCAAGCCTCACGGCAATTGGTTCGACGACAGGTGCGGCAGCACCGGCACTCGCCGCTGGGGCCTCGGAGGCACCCGGCAATTCATAGCCAGCGACCTCGACCTTTGGCGGCGCGAAGATCATGTCGGCCACAATGCCTATACCCATCACGAAAAGAAGGATGCCAAGCACGGCACCGGCGATTTTGTTAAACTCAAAAGAATCCATTCCGCAGCTCCGAAACCGTCGCGACAGGCGGGAACGACTTGGCCGATCCCTGACGCCTCATTTGACAATCACTCGATTAACCGCTTTGCGGCACAGTTGGCAACTCGTATAAGCAATTTTTAGCTGATACTTTTTGACACTTTCGCTTTTTCGTTACTAAAACGTCGCGGAGGAGCGCCGCAAATGTCCGATCCCGTCATTCTCATCCCCGCCCGCATGGCTTCCACCCGCCTGCCAGGCAAGCCGCTCGCCGATATTTGTGGCGAGCCGATGATCGTCCATGTCTGGCGTCGTGCGATGGAGACGGGTCTCGGGCCTGTCGTTGTCGCCACCGATGATCATGCCATTCTGCGCGCCGTCGAGGCCGTCGGCGGCATTGCCGTGATGACCCGCCACGATCATCCCTCCGGTTCCGACCGCATTTTTGAGGCAGTAGAAGCCTTTGATCCCGAAGGCCACCACGATATCGTTATCAACGTGCAGGGCGATCTCCCGACAATTGATCCCGCCATCATCCAGAAAGCGGTACTGCCGCTCTCGGTCCCGGCCGTCGATATAGCGACACTTGCCGTTGAGATTTCACGTCCCGAGGAACGCACAGATCCCAACGTCGTCAAAGCCGTCGGAACACCCGTCGGGCCGGATACGCTCCGCGCGCTCTATTTCACCCGCGCAACCGCGCCTTCGGGTGACGGGCCGCTCTATCATCACATCGGCCTTTACGCCTATCGCCGCTCCGCCTTGCAACGATTTGTCGCACTCCCGCCATCGCCGCTCGAGGTCCGCGAACGCCTCGAACAGCTGCGTGCGCTCGAAGCCGGTATGCGAATCGATATCAGCCTTGTTGACGACTTGCCGCTCGGCGTCGACGCCCCCCACGATCTCGAAAGAGCCCGCGCCGTCATCGGTGCCCGCCGCAAAGGACATTGACCACCATGAGTTCTTCCCGCTTGATCGCCTATCAGGGCGAACCCGGAGCCAATTCGGACATTGCCTGCCGCGACGTCTATCCCGGGTGGACGCCCTTGCCCTGCGCGTCCTTCGAAGATGCCTTTGCCGCGATCATCGATGGCAGCGCCGAACTCGGCATGATCCCGATCGAAAACTCGATCGCCGGTCGCGTTGCCGATATCCATCATTTCCTGCCGCAATCCGGGCTGCATATTATCGGCGAATATTTCCTGCCGATTCATTTCCAATTGCTGGCCGTGAAGGGCGCAAAGATTGAGGATTTGAAAAGCGTGCACAGCCATGTGCATGCACTCGGCCAATGCCGCAAAATCATCCGCAAATATGGGCTCAAAGCAGTGATCGCGGGCGACACCGCAGGCTCTGCGCGCGAAGTCTCCGAATGGGGTGACAAATCCCGCGCTTCTTTGGCTACAGCTTTAGCGGGCAAAATCTACGGACTTGAGACGCTGGCCGAGAATGTCGAAGATTCGGAAAACAACACCACGCGCTTTATCGTACTCTCGAAGGATCCGAAATGGGCCAAGCCGAAGAATGGCCCGACGGTGACGACCTTCCTCTTCCGCGTCCGCAACGTGCCAGCAGCGCTCTACAAAGCACTCGGCGGCTTTGCGACCAATGGCGTTAACATGACGAAGCTCGAAAGCTACATGGTCGACGGCTCGTTCTCCGCCACGCAATTTCTGGCGGATGTGGATGGGCATCCGGATGACGCCAATCTGAAACTGGCGTTGGAGGAGTTGGAGTTCTTCTCGCGCGAGGTTAAGATTTTGGGGGTTTATCCGGCGCATCCGTATCGGGTGAAGAATATTGGGTGAGTGGTTTTGAACGGCGTTGAGTGCAGAAAACCTTGCGCCAAAGCGAAGGGCATGAGCAGCGTAAAAATCTTTTTGTATGGAAAGATTTGTGATACTGTATGGAAGATGATTAAACGTGTCGCATAAGCGAGGCCGATATGACGCTTCAAATTCGAAATGAACGGGTAAACCGCATGGCGCGCGAATTGGCGAATCGTTGGCATACAACAAAGACGGACGCCGTTATGAGGTCTCTTGAAGAGATGTTGAAAACCGAGGATCGTGAGCTAACGGTTCAGGACCATATCAAACGAATTTCTGACGAGCTTCATCGCCGCTCACCGGGTAAGGGACGAGATTTGACCAAAGACGAGATCGACTCGCTTTGGGGTCACGACGATTAATGTTTGTCGATACCTCCGCCATCATAGCTATCCTCACGGGCGAGAGCGAGGCCGAACATTTTTCGAACGTCATCGCGGCGTCGACCGTTCGCTACACCTCGCCCGTCGTTCTCCTTGAGGCAACGATGCGTCTCTCCTCAATTTTCCAATTGGAGCCTGATTTAGTCGCTGAATTACTCGATGAACTGGTGCGACGGACGCGAATGGAAATGGTCGCGGTCAATACCGAAATGGGCCGCGTGGCGGTTAAAGCCTTCTCGCAATACGGCAAAGGGCGGAATCCGGCAGGTTTGAATTTTGGGGATTGCCTTTCCTATGGTGCAGCGAAGACACTTGGTGTTGCTTTGTTGTTCAAAGGCCAAGACTTTAATCGGACGGATATTGAGCGGGCGGGTTAACTCAAGTTCATTTCGTCCCGTACATCCTGTCCCCCGCATCGCCCAGGCCCGGCACGATATAGCCGTGGTCGTTCAAATGGCTGTCAATCGCCGCCGTCCATATGGCCACATCGGGATGCGCCTTGGTGAATTTCTCTACGCCTTCGGGGGCGGCCAGCAGGCAGACAAACCGGATATCGGTCACGCCGCGCGCCTTGAGCCGGTCCACTGCTGCAATCGCCGAATTGGCGGTCGCGAGCATCGGGTCCATCACGATCACAAGGCGTTCGGCAACGTCGCTCGGTGCTTTGAAATAATACTCCACAGCCGTCAGCGTTTCAGGATCGCGATAGAGCCCGATATGCGCCACCCGCGCCGATGGCACGAGATTGAGCATTCCGTCGAGAAACCCGACGCCTGCGCGTAAGATCGGCGCAAAAACCAGCTTCTTGCCGGCAATCATCGGCTGCATGGTCTTTTCCAGCGGTGTTTCCACCTCTACCAGTTCCAGCGGCAGATCGCGCGTTACCTCATAGGCGAGCAGCATTCCGATCTCGTTCAGCAATTGCCTGAAATTGGTTGTCGAACGGCTCTTGTCGCGCATCAGCGTCAATTTGTGCTGAACCAGCGGATGCGAAACCACGGTAACACCCTTCATGACACCCTCCTGAATGAATTTCTAGACTTGAGGTGTAGCTGAGGCGTGGACGAAAGACGACGCCGAAACGGCATTTTTGATCGCCCTGCCATTCTTTTCCACCCTTTTGACTCTCAAGCGCTCGCCGCTTCAGAGAAAAGGCAGTCCCGGGGCCCGCAC
>Ga0209550_10004290_pt1 | contig 13505 bp, 9 predicted proteins | sample LauGreSuBDMM15SN_2_FD_187567 | JGI IMG/M metagenome (GOLD analysis project Ga0209550, IMG submission 187567) | Freshwater lake microbial communities from Lake Michigan, USA - Su13.BD.MM15.SN (SPAdes) (version 5) | ecosystem: Environmental > Aquatic > Freshwater > Lake | place: Lake Michigan, USA... | reverse complement strand
GGGCACACATGTCACCACACCTCCGTCCTACAACCGAGGTCGCGTGACGATACGTGCTCGTCGTCTCCTCTCGTCTCCAGACACTGCACGCCCGCGCCGCGCCCCGGTCGGCGAGCCGCGTGTCTTGGTGCTCGCATGTCTTGGAGCACCGGCCACCGCTCAATCCCCATCCTCCTCGCCGCCGCCAGTTCTCCAGTTCAGAACGGCAAGAAGGACTTGATGATCGCGACCACGAACTCCTTGCCGACGGTGCTCTTGATGTCCACCTTGGGCGGCGCCCACCAGCCACCCGCCTTCATCTGCTCGCACGCGGCGAGCATGCGCGTCAGCAGCTCGTCGTAATTCTCCTGCTTCCAGTCGAGGGAGAAGAGGCAGCGGCCCGTGCCCACCCAGGAGAGAGCCACGCCCGCGTCCTTCATGTAGTACTGGAGCATCCAATGATACCTCCCTGGCTCCGTGTAGAGCATCGACCATACCGAGAACCAGCTGGCCAGCTGGAGCGGGTACCCGTGCTGCTTGAAGGCCGCGTTCGCCTTGAGCACGAACGCGTCGATCAGGCTGTGCATCTGCCGGTACAGCTCCGGCGTCTCGGGCCGTGAGTGCCATTTTAGGAAGGCGTTCATCGAGCCCATCACGGCGGGGTGGCCTGCAAAGGTGCCGATGACGTAGGCGACGCGCGCCGCCTTCTTCGGGTCCGAGCGCGTCATCGGCCCCTTGTTGCCGCAGCACACGCCCACTGGCAGTCCGCCGCCGAGGGTCTTGCCGTACGTGACGATGTCGGCCTTGACGTCGTACGCCTCCTGCGCGCCGTTGGGAGCCACGCGGAAGCCCGTGTACACCTCGTCGAAGATGAGGTACGCGCCCGCGTCGTCGCACGCCTTGCGCAGCTGGTGCAGCCACTCCTTGTACCCCGCCTTGGCGCCCACGGAGCGGTTGTTGCTCGAGAGCACGAGGTCGGACGGCGGCGAGGAGTTGAGATGGAAGCACTGGAGTGGATTGACGAGCACGCCGGCGATCTCGGAGGAGCGAGCTCGGATGACGGCGAGCGAGAGCGGGTTCATGTCCTTGAGGCAGAGCACGTCCATGGGCGTGCGCTCATTCCCCGCGGCCGGCTGCATGCCGTCCCACCAGCCGTGGTACGCGCCGCCAAAGGTCACGACGAGAGGCTTGCGCGTGTTGAAGCGAGCGCAGCGCACGGCGGCCATCACGGCCTCGGTACCACTCATGTGGAACGAGACCTCGTCGAGGCCAGAGACCTGCTTGATCATCTTGATGTTCTCGAGCGTGATCTGGTCGAGCGAGCCCAGGTAGAGGCCCTTGTCCTTCGCCGCCGCCCAGCCAGCGGTGATGAACTCCTTGTACTTCTCGTAGCCGCACACATTGACGCCGTACGAGCCGGAGACGTCGAGTGACTCGTTGTTGTCGATGTCGACGACCGACGCGCCGCGCGTCTCCTTGAGCGCCATCGACGGGTCGAGGTAATCGTTCGTCACCTTGTTGAAGGGCGGGAAGCACCGGCCCGAGGTGAAGCGCACGTCCGAGATGAGCGTCTTAAGCTCCGCGCCAAAGATGAGGCACTGCTTGTACTTCTTGGACCACTTCGCCTGGAGGGCTTCGAGCGCGAGCCGGCGTTGCGAGGCGACCTCCTCGTCGGCGCCGTCCGCCGAGAAAAAGTCCTTCTTCTGAATCGAGAAGCGTGGCAGCAAGTCGACAACGAACGGGAACGTGATCGTGAGCGGGAAGGTGGCGAGCAGCGTGAGGACGATTTGGTAGGCGCGGTACGCGGCGCGCAGCGCGAGAACCGTCGCGACGGCCGCCGCGGCGTCCAACTGAAAGCCGTTCGCCACCGCGAGCTGCCACCCGCCGTAGCCGCCGACGACCCAGAGCAGGAGCTTGCCCTGAATCTTGGGCGGGTAGAGGATGAGGAGCGAGGCCAGGATGGCGATGAGCGCGCTGTTGGTGTCAAAGTAGTCAGCCACGTCGGGCGCCATCGGCGGCGGAGGCGGCGGTAGCGGCTTCTTGCCGAAGCCCAACATTTCAGATCGTGACGCGTCTTCGGCGATCGCACTGATACTGTTCATAGTGCAGGACGACCTTTTTCTTGTGAAGGCACGATTAAGATCGCGTAAAAAATCCGTGGCGCGTGGGCAGCCCACCCGCTCGTCATTTGACTGAGGCTGTGGGAAGTCCACCCGCGCGTCATTTGACTGCGGCTCGTGGCGCGTATGGTGCTCGCCTATTGCACCTGTCACTGCGCGTAACCGCGTATGCAGATGCAGGGCGTGGGCGATGAGGTGAGGCGCAACGCCACTACGGAAGACGATGCCAGCAACGTGACGCGGCCGTTTCAGACCATCGTGAGCTCCTTCTCGAGCTGCCCCTCGACCTGGGCACGCAGCGAAGGCACGCAGATCGAGAGGAACAGCGCAAGGAGGCCGACAGGCAAGATCCAAAGCAGCGCGAGGAACCAGAGCACGAAGCCCGTAAACTTGAAGAACCAGACCTGCAGGGCAGATGCAGCGTCTCGCCGTGCATGTGGCGGTCAGAAAGGGAGCCGCAAATAGGGAGCCGCACGTAGCCAGTAGAAGGCAAGGAGCGAGGTATGCTATGCACCTGGTTCTTGCTCGACTCGCCAAAGACGGCGCGGAAGACCGGGATGACGCAACTATTGTAGAAGAAAACAACGAAGAAGAGCGGGCCATACCAGAGGAAGAAGAGCAGAGAGAAGAGCGTCAGGCCCTTGAGCGGCGCCACGCCAATGAGCCGCTTCTTGCAGCAGTTGACCGTGTTGCCAGTCATGCCTCCCCAGTACAGGAAGATGGCGAGCGACTTGATCGACTTGGCCCGGTCGGCACCCTCGGCCTCAACCAGCTCCGCGTATGCCTCGCCTTCGCCCTCGGAGCGCACGTTGAGCTCTCCCATCTTGCGAGCATAGGCCACTCCGGGCAAATTGACTGCCGAAGTGGCGCTCCCAACATCGGTTGCCGAGAGAAGCTTCTTTGCGATTTCATCGCCATGCCCAGAGGCCGCCGCGAGCTCGGTGTGGAGGCCATCGCAGTAGGGGCATTCGATGGTCGAGTTGACCGCCACCATGATCGCCTCCACGTAGTCGTGCTCGATGGCCGCTCCACAGCAACCCGTGTAGGCCCCGAAGAGGCCGGAGAGGTGCGAGTTAAGGATGGTGATGTGGTCGGACAGGCAGGGCATTGCGGTCCAGCGCTTGCCTGTGGGCCCATCGAGCGCGCGCTGCAGGCAGTTGCGAGTGTCGACGGCAGCATCGCTCATCTCGCTCCCAGGGAGTCGCTCCCATGGAAAAAACCGTTTTTTCAATCTTCGGGGAAGTTTGAGGAATTCGTTTGGGGAAGTTTGCGAGTTTAGGAAAGTTTTGAGGCGTCGGAATTTGCTCACTCAACGAGGGTCGATCGGGGTTCTCCGCAAGAAAACAAGGGCTCTACGAATCGGAACTTCGTGGAAAAAAGGCTGCGCTCCTTCCAAGGTCGGGCGCTCGTCGACATGGGTTGCGCTCCCTCCAAGGGCGACGATCCGGCTGCCGCTGGCAACGACCCGGCGTATTCGCGAAACCCGTCGCCCGCGCTGCGTCACGACTCGATCCTCACTACCGTTGGCAGCACGCCGCTCGTTAAGATACGACGCATGGCGCCAGAAGGTGTCGACGTGTACGTAAAGGTGGAGGCTGCCAATCCCACGGGCAGCGTCAAGGACCGGTTTGCGCTCGGGGTGATCGAGTGGGCGCTTGCCCATGGCGAGCTCAAGCCTGGCCAGACCGTCGTCGAGGCCTCGAGTGGCAACACTGGCATCGGCCTTGCGATGGTGTGCGCCGTCAAGGGCCATCCGTTTGTATGCGTGATGTCGGAGGCGTTCTCGATTGAGCGGCGGAAGCTGATGCGTTTCCTTGGTGCCAAGGTGGTGCTCACCAACCCGGCTCACAAAGCTAGCGGTATGATCATCAAGGCGCGCGAGCTCGCCGCCACGCACGGCTGGTTTCTGCCGTGCCAGTTTGAGAACCAGGCGAACGCGTGGGTGCACGCGCAGACGACGGGTCCGGAGATCCTCGCCGCGATGGCCGGCGTTCCGATTGGCCACTTCTTCGTCGCGTACGGTACCGGTGGGACGCTCAAGGGCGTCTCGAGCGTCCTTCGCGAGCGCTCTCCGACGACTCAGATTCATGTCTGTGAGCCAGACAATGCACCGCTCCTCTACAGTGGGGTGCACACGGAATACCCCACGCCCACGGGCACTTACGAGGGCACCGGCTCGTTTGTGACGCCGCATCCCGTGTGGCGGCCTCACTTACTCCAGGGTTGGACGGCCGATTTCATCCCGAAGCTCGTCAGTGAGGCAGTCAACGCTCAGTGCGTCGACGAAATCCACCACGTGAGCGGCGCGGCGGCCATGGAGACTGCGCGGCGGCTGGCGCGCGAAGAAGGCATCCTCACGGGGACCTCGGGGGGCGGGACACTGTCCGCGGCGCTCAAATTCGCCGAAGAGCTCAAACGCACTCAGTCGCCACCTACCACGATCGTCGTCATGCTCGCGGACACGGGCGAGCGGTACCTGTCGACGCCGCTGTTCGCCGACATCCCGGCCGACATGAGCGACGAAGAGAAGGCCCTGGCTGCTTCGACGCCGTCGACGCCGCCGCCGGGGCTGGTTCTGCCGGAGGTGAACGAGGTCGCAACCAATTTCGTCACCAAGAGCAACACCGGCAATAAGGTCGTCGTCTGGTCGCTCGAGTACTGCGAGTTCTGCTGGACGTTGAGCATGCTCTTCAACACTCTCAAGGTGGACTATGTGAAAATCGACATCGACTCGTTCCAGTACGCGAAAGACAATTTGGGCAACCAGTACCGCGCTGCGCTGCAGGCCCAGACGAAATGCATGACGTTCCCTCAATTCTTCGTCGATGGCACCTTCCATGGGGGCGCAGTCGACGCATGCCTCAAGTGGAAAAAGGGCGAGTTGCAGACCATCTTCGCACGTGCTAAGGTGGCGCACGGGCCGTATGACGGAGACCCGTTCGAATTCCTCCCGAAGTGGATGTCGCAGAACCCCCTGCGCTCCAAGTGATGACCGGGTGCGGGTTGCCGGGTGAGCGGCGTCTGAGTGGTGTTGCGTTGCGTGTCGCTGTCGATTGAGAGTGCGGAGGACACACTGGACACGTTCCACGTTGTGAGGTGGCACAGCTACACATGTTCGATGTTGGTTGTTGCGCGCGGAGCCGGCGAAATATGTGCATACGTATGCATGAGAATGTGATTTGCTACCATGATAAATACAGATGGCGACTACACGGTGCACCGCCCTATATACCGGCTCGCGTGGCCAGCGCGAGGGCGGGGCCAGCGGGCAGCGCGGAGGCCGCTAGGCCGGCCGACGCGGATCAGTTTGCACCACACGCGGCATGGCTATGAATTCACGTACGCATGGGCTGTTCACGCGGCGGCCCGTCTCACAGGCAGCCACGAGGCCCACACCGCCGGCATCCATATTCCATTGTGGCGCACATGGTCACGGCACATAGTCATAGATACATCGGATCGGATCGGCATGTCATCAGGTTCGCACACGTGGCTCAAGCAGCCGACGGCTGCCGACTCTCTATTTTCTCAGCCGCTTCAGCGGCTGGGTCCTCCGTGCCCTCCATGCCTTGCTGTGCCGCCTCTAAAGCCGGCTGAGTCGTCTTCATTCCGGTGGGCACGACGGAGCCGCGCGAGAAGCTTCGCGGCAGCCAGCGCTTCCTGTCAGCGTTGGTGAACTTCTTAGGCTCGACTTTCTCGTTGATGGGCGTCGTGGGCATGTGCTCCGTCCCCGCCATTGCCGTCGACGCCGAGGAAAGTGTCCAAGGTCGTGGCGATGCAGTGCTAGGCTCCGTCGGCGGTGGCACCTGCTCACTGCTCGCCTCGACGGCCGCCGCCTGGTCGACGAGGACCTTCTCCTGCTCAAGCACGACCGTGGCTTGAGCGCCCAGGTCGTCCTGCTTGCGCACGGCTTCGGCTCGCTCGACGAATTTCTTCTCGCGACGCTCGGCCTGCCGCTGGAGTGAGCGGAGCCATGTGTCCTTTGCAGAGGGCGGCTCATGCTTCGCTGCCCACGGCGCCACAAACCACCGCCACGGTTTAGGCCACTCCTGCATGTCCTGCGGCTGGCCCTGCGTGGCGGGCGGGCGACGCTGCTGCTGCTTCTGCTGCTGCCTCTGCCGCTGTTCTTGCTGCTGCTGCTGCCACCGCTGCTGCCACCGTGCCGGCAAGGAGCAGAAGGCAACGAGGCCCTCGATGATGTAGTTGAGCGCATCACCCATCCGCCTGGCAATGCTTCCACTCAGGCCTGGGCCGAGCGCGACAAACCGCTCGGTTAACGATGCGGCCGGCAGCAGTTGGGACGAGGCGGACGTGGCGTACTTGGCGTTGCGGATTCTCGCGACGACAGGCTGGTCAGGGTATGTGTGCTCAGGGGTGAGTACTTTGTCGGGCGGCGGCGGCACCAATAAGAGCGCCACTGATTGTTGATTCCTCACGGATTGCAATTTGAGGTCGTCGTACGTGAGGCGCGGTGACGGACCCACGTGCACCTCCCTGGCGCGGCGTTCGGCCAATGCGGCAGCCTCTGCGCGCAGCGCTGGTGGGAGGTTCTCAAAGGACGACGCCTTGACCTGCGTGCTACCGTGCGAGACGAATCTGGCGTTTGAGGCGCCCGCGAGCGCGCAGCTCGACGGTAGAGCGAGCAGGTACGAGAGGGCCAGCCGCATGGTTGTGCTCAGAAGGTGAAACTGGATAATCCTGGTGTAAAACACGATCGGAACCAGTCGTCGGAACCCCCTGAGTCCATTTCCTTGATCTACTTCGCATCCTGTGAAGTTTCGGAACTTTTCGGATTTCGGGTTGCGTTCTTATACGAATTCCTCAAAGTGTGGAATCTCTCCTTGCGTACCTGTGTGTTTCGTCGCACTGTCAACAAGAAAGGTACGCTACTGACCCCTTGGGACCCACGAATCGGGCCACCCCGCGCACCATCCCCCTTAAGGTCTTTAAAGCTCGTCGTGGTCGACAGACGTGGCCTCCTGGCCCTGTGACGAGGCCACCGTGCCCAGTTGAAGCACCTGGTCGCATGACGCGCGCCAACGCACCGCCCACGACTGGTTTCGGCTCTCGTCCAGCACGCGCCACGAGTCGCGACGCGCCGACGCACCACCGTACGCAGGGACGTCCGAGCCGTCGTCTCGCAGCCCAGTGGGCTTACCGCTCGCCAGCACGTTACCGTAGTCATCCAGCAACGCGGCGACGCGCGAGCCCTTGCACCAAGTGAGCTTGAACGCCGTACGCGCGCCAAACTGTTTGTGGCACACGTCGTCGGGGCTGGACATGTGGCACGTGCACCACGAGCCGCCCTCGCCGTGCTCTGGCAGCGACGCGTCCACGATGTGCGTCCCCAGAAAATTGGTGCGATGCATGCCCACGACCTTGGACTCCTCATTGGTCCTATGCGTGTTGCCCGTGGCCATGGCGCAGCAGTCGACATGGTTCCAATCGTTGAAGCAGTGCGACGTACTCTGCTGCACACGAAGGCCGCAGGCGCTGACGATCTCCTCTCGCACGCTGTCCCAAGGCTGATCGAAGCGCACTGTGCGCGCACGAGCCACCGCAGCAGAGCTGCGCTCTTTGGCCGTGCCCGTGCATCCATCGGCCTGATTCGGGCAATCTTGGTGGACGGCGAGCACGTAGAGCGCGAAACCGAGCATTTTGCGACTAAATGAAGACGCACAAGACGTAAAACGGTTAAAAACGGTATGACCGTGAATACAATACAGTGTTTCGTGTGGAAGTGGCTGGTCGGTACCTTGTGTGTCGATTCAACTGACCCTTTCGCAATACAGGCCAAAGAGATGAGACACATGTAGGCGGAGAGCCGAGAAACAGTCAATGGTTATGATTCGGCACCCAAGACACCGAAATCCTCCACCGATCTCTCGAGCGCTAGATCCCACCTCCCGGCAGGACTAAATTTTTTTGAATGAGTCTATCCGCACACGGCCTGAGGCTTCGATAGAGGGCTCGACGCCGGGGTCGAGCTGCTGGCGACCTGACTCGTGACTGCCGGCTTCCGTTCTGCCGGCTGGGGCGCTCCTTCAATGTGCCTTCAAGCGAAACTGGGCTCGACAGTCTTTCATCAGAGAGCGTCGTCTTGAGCGTGCGAGTCAAACATTCTAGACCACCAAGATATCCGCACAACTCTGCCAAATCTGTGGCGTCTGCTCACAGTCCCACCTCCACGACAGCAGGTAGTCGCCCTCCTCCAGGTCGGCAGGCACCTCCACCTTGTCGACGATTGAGTACGGCAGGCCCTGCCGGCTCGCGTACGCGCCCGAGTAGCCACTCAATCCCGGGAGGGGCTCGCGAAACTGCGTCATGCCGGGCGGGCACGCACTCAAGTTGTGCCCGGCGCAGTGCTGGTGGCACCGCTCGCTGTCAAACCAGGCCTTGCCGCCGTACAAGGTCTGGTTGCCATACCAGTAGCCCGGCTGGAACGCCTCGCTCAGGTTGAGCGGCACGGCGGGCCCACAGTAGTCGTACTGGTCGCACAGCTTGCATGCGGGCACCGGGTTTCGCGCCCACTGACTGCCGGGCGGGAAGGTGCCGTTGGTGACGACCACGAGCGGCAACTCGAAGCGCGGCAGCGTGACGAGCGTGTCGTACTGGTACATCGACGCGTCGTATTGCAGCCACTGCCGCGTGTCGGCGAAGCGGAGCACCGTCTGCTGAAAGCACGCCTCGCTCACATTGGGTTGTTTGCCGTCGAGCCGGCAAAGGCGGTATGAGTAGCCGCCGCCATGGTTTGCCGACATGGCGAAGGCCACCTCCTCGACCGAGCCGCGGCGCCACACTGTAGGCTCGCGCCGCGGCAGCAGCAGGCCGTCGGCGCCCTGCGGCAGCATATCGGGCCACGCGGCGCCGCCGTTGGGGATCGGCAGTCCATTGCCGCCGGAGATGCCGCATCCGGAGCCGGACACTGGTGCTGTTCCCGGAGCGCGCCATGGCGATCTACGCGACCAGTCGCCAGGCCCGCCTTCGAAGCCCATGTTCACGGTGCGAAACTGGAGGAGAAGCGTCGGCTCGCCAGGGATCTCGGTTGGCTGGGTGAACCACATGCAGGCACGGGATTCGCAATGGCCGCCCTCGGCGAGCGAGCCGCCGCCGCGCGAGGGTGGATAGGTCATCTGGCCGTGGCCGCAGGCGAGTGGAAAGAGCAGCGCGATCGCCAGGATGATGCTAGTGCCTCTCGGCCGCGCCGCTCTGCTGAACACGGTAACCATGTCTTCTGCACCCCGCGCCCGGGCCCCCCCCAAAAGGATGGGAGATTCCACTCAAGGCAAGGAGGTGTCCGCCTCATACCGTTTGCGATTGTTGAGGGCAAAACCGCTCAGGACGGCGCCATGATGCCGTCCGACGTGCTCGGCTCGCCCACATCCACCTCAGCGCCACATTCTCCACCACAGTTAGTTCCACCGCCGCCACCACCGCCACTTCCTGTTGTGGGCGTACGCGTCGCAGTTGCCGAGGCGGTGCGGGACACCGATGTGGGCCCGCCTCTGCCGCCCACGACGACACTCCGTGGGCTTGCATCCGAGCTTGCCACCGATGTCGCCTTGGCCGTGTCGTCTGTGGCCGGGCCGAGTGACGTGCGGTCGCTGCAGGCTCTCGTGACGGCGCTGCGGTGCGAGCTGAGTGCGCAGGCCTCAGAGCTCGCGCGGAGGCGCGAGGGTCTGGCGACCGCCGAGAGGGAGCGAGTGCATCTTGCACAGGCGCTGCGCATGCTGGTCTCCGAGCGCGAGGAGACGAAAGCGCGTCTGGCGGAGGCGAGAGCAAGGCTTGCGAGCCTGGACGACCTTCATACACAGGAGCGCAAGGAGGACACCCAGCTGTTCCAGTCGAATCTGCAGCGGCTCCTCGCGGACAAGGCACGCCTGGTCGAGGAGGTCGAAGAGGGCGCGCGCCAGAAGGATGTGCTGACCGAGGCGCTCGCGCGCGTACACCAGGAGCTCCGCCATTCCCAACGGTTGAATGAGGAGCGCGGTCTCCTCGCAGCCCAGCATTCAGAGGTGACGGAGCGGCTACAGAGCGCGCTGAGCGAGCGCGACAAGGCGCGGGTGGAGCTGCAGACGCGTGACAAGCAGCTCGAGGCAACACGTGGCGCGCTCGCCGCGCATGCGCGCGGCGTCGAGCGACTTCGCGCCGAACTCGAGGCGGCGACCGTCAAGTCGGGCGCCGTGGCGGCGCGCGCACGCCGTGACGAAACCGAGCGTCACGCACTCACGGCGGAGCTGCTCGACGTCGAGAGGGCGTGGGCGGCGGCGTTTGCGGACGCTCACGAGGTTCGCAGCCTTCGGAGCGCCGAGGTGGGCGCATGCCTCGGGTCGATCTCCGAAGCCGAGATGGAGGCGGCCGAGGCGCTCCGCACGGCGCGCGCGCAGCTCGCGCTTGCGGACGCTGCACGGCGGGATGCGGAGGCCGCGCGGTCGGCGCTCGCCGCCTTTCGGGAGGTGCGCGACGCCGATGCGAGCTCGAGCGTCGCCTCCCGCGAGCAGTCGGAGAGCCAGCTGGGTCAGCTGCGTGCCGAGCGAGATAGCTATCTCGCGGAGCTCGCAGCTCAGAAGCGCATCTCGGAGAGCCTGCGGTGTGAACTCAAGAAGGCGCTGCAGAGAGCTCAACCCAACGACGCCGCCAGCACCACCGCCAGCGACAGCGCCGCCGCGGCCGCCACCACGGCCGCCACCACTGCCACCGCCGCAGCCTTCGCAGCTGCCGCCACAGCTGCCGCCAGCACAGCTGCCGCCCCGGCCGTAGTAGTAGTAGACTACTCCCTTGCGAGTTGATGAGACAGCATGCAAATCCGAGAGTAGCCGTTCCAATTCATCACACAACAAGCAAAATATCGTGTACCCGTTACACGAGCACCGGGTGGGTCGTAGGGCCAACCCAGTAGTACCCCGAGTGAGCTGACTGCTGTCCGGTGCGCGTGGCCGCGCCCTGCGCTGACGGCACCGCAAAGTGCCGGCGTGCGGTGGATATCCGCGTGTCACTGATTGCAATCAGTATCGCGATCCGTATTCCCAAACCATACCTCACCAGCCTTCTTTCCTGCCATTGCCCTGCTCCCCGACGACGCGCCCCCCGCCCGAGCGCCACCACCCGCATTCCGATCCCCAAACCACGCGGCCCCTGCACGTCCATGACCAGCCTTCTTTCCTGCCTTTCCCCTGATGCTCCCCGTAGACGCCCGAGCACCACCCCTTCCCTTCCTCATGCTGGGAGGCGTCATGGGACTGGTCGGGTGGGGCGCGGAAGTGGCAGGGTGCAGCTCAGGACGGCGTCCTTGGATGGCCCTCAGACTGCGCTCAGGACGGCGCCCGTGGACACTCAGCACGGCGCTTGCCTTGGCGGGCGGATCGGGCAGCTGGCTCTCTACGTCCATGAACCGGCTCAGCCAGTAGCCTTCCCCATAAGTGACCAGGATCTCGTCTCCGCTGACAATGTCTCGCGTCGCTTGCGTTGCCAGATGGCAGCCTTCGAGCGTCACATGGTCCGCGTTGGCAGCGGCGCGGGTCGCCACTCGGTACGTGGCGGCGCCTTCTGGTGAAGCGCAAACGACGCCGTCGTTCGTGAAATGGCCCAAGTATGCCGGGTTGTCGGCAAGGCGCGGGTCGCCCACACAGCTCAGGGTGGACGACGCGCAGATCTCATATTGACGCGCGTCGGCACTCGTCACGCGGTCCACGTCCCTCTCACCCATTGGAATGTGGACGCCAAAGACGACGCCGCTGCACAGCTGCTTGCTAGCGCTCATCGCCACTTGCCCATCCTTCCAGTATAGGAGCGCATCGCCCGGGTAGAGCGTGATCAGCTCACCAGCTCGAATGTCTCGCGTTGCAAAGAGGCCCGTGCCGCCATCTTGGAGCCGGCTCGGTCCGGTGCGGCAGCGGTTCAAGTGGAGGTCTGCACACCGAGTGGCCAGCATGTTCATGCACACGCGGTCCTGCGTGAGCTCGCCAGTCTTGCGATAGTGCGCACGGACCTCGGACAGTCGAAGGGCGAACTCTTCCAGCGTCAAGTCATCGAGGATGGGAGGTGCGACCTCGGGCGCGGCCCTGCACCGAAGTGCTCGTGCACGATGGCGCCGATGCACGAGGTGCCGCTGCGACGACTTGGCCACTTGAAGCGCTCCATGGCTGTGGTGTATGCACGCTGCTGCAAGGAGCAGGCAACCTTTGAGCATTCCCCTCTTGAGTTGCCAAGAGAGGAAAATCTCGGAGTTATCGGTGGAATACTATTGATGATCCGATGTTGCGTCTTTTCATCAGTCGAAATTGTCCGCGCGACGGATGAGCGACGGGTGGCCCGGCAGCAAACCAGAGCCAATCGGCCCGCAGTTTGGGGTGTGAAATCAAAATTCCCGTGTTTCCCAAGTTAGGCAAATGAAGTGTGAATGTTTCATGATGATTGCGCTCGCAATCGCTCGTGCTACATAAGCACCAATGGAGGGGGACTGGACCGACGGCGCCGAAGACGGCCGGAAATTATTGGCCGAGTACACAGGCGGAGCGGCTGGCGTCGACGCCCTGCGCTCTCTCGCGCTCGCGGCCGAGCGGACCTGTGCTTTGGGGGCGCCACGAGCAGCCATTGTGCTCAGGGGCGGCGCCAAGCTCAACCTTCCCGAGCTCCGCTCGCCTTGCTTCGGCTCGTCGGCGCTTTCGGTCTGGCTGTGGGTGTGCCTGGATGATATGCCAGTTGACTCGCCACTCAACGTGCTGTGTGCCCTCCAAGGCTCGGGCACTTCGTTTGAGGTCGTGGTGCGGGGCGGCGGCTTCTTCGGTGTGCGCGTAGTGACGCCCAAGGGAGGCGTGCAGATGCTCGAGGCGCTGTCACCGCTCGAATCGGGGCGCTGGCATATCCTCATTGTCGACCACACCGCTCCGCCGCGCCGGCTCTTCAACTTCGGGCGCTCGCCAAGCTGCGGCACCGTGCGCCTCTTTGTGGACGGAGCATGCGTGCTCGAGGGTCCTCTCGAGTTCCCGTCGCCGACGAGCGCGCTGCGCCACTGCAGCGTGGGCGCACCCGCCAGCATGGCTGCACCGACCGGCCCTGCCAGCCCTGCCAGCCCGGCCAGCCCTGCCAGCCCAAGTGGCGCGGACGAGCCCTTTCCGGCGGCAGTGCCCTTCGCAGGCGAGATGAGCGAGATGCTGCTACTGCCCTGCACCAGCGGTGTGGAGGCTGCGGTGGATGCGGTGCGGCTGATGCGCATCGAGCCGCGGTGCACGTTGCACGAGGCCGCCCTGCGCTGCGGGCTGCGACCCTCCCTCAGCTTCCACCCGAGCGCCCTGACCGTTTCGGGCGCCGTGGTGGGCGCCTCCTCTGCCAGGCCCACCACGACCATTCCCACCGCACAGCTGGGTGTGAAGGAGGCGCTGAGCGTGAAGGATCCACACCCAGCTG
>Ga0209550_10004287_pt1 | contig 13509 bp, 11 predicted proteins | sample LauGreSuBDMM15SN_2_FD_187567 | JGI IMG/M metagenome (GOLD analysis project Ga0209550, IMG submission 187567) | Freshwater lake microbial communities from Lake Michigan, USA - Su13.BD.MM15.SN (SPAdes) (version 5) | ecosystem: Environmental > Aquatic > Freshwater > Lake | place: Lake Michigan... | reverse complement strand
ATTAATTAATACACTGCTCAACGTAATAATCACGAATTTGTCGTTTATTATCATAATTACATTGTACTTTTTATATAAAAATGCATATCTAGGATTGTTATTTATAATCATCAATTTGTTGTTAGTTATATATTTTTATTATATATTGAATATTATTAGTAAAGACAAATACGAGGTAGAATCAGAATATTCAAATGCCGATTTAAAAATTACTGATATGTTTAATAATTTTGATAAAATCGTTTATCGTGCCGAAACAAAATCCGAATTAAATAATTACAATATTATAAGTGACCGTATCATAAATAAATCATTGGCTGTGTATTCGTATACAACAAAATATCAACTCGCTATATTAACTTTTGTTTATTGCTTTATATTTTTAGGTATTTTTTATTTGCTTTATTTAGTTCGTCATTCTTTAATGGAGACAAAAGTATTTATTACATTTATTACCATCATTTTATTATACAGAGATAAACTAATCGGATTAGTGTATTCATTAACTACTATAGTTGAAGTTTACGTTCGAATACAATACTCATGTATGAAACTGAACACACTTAATATTAATAACGATTCAAATAAAAATAAAAACAATCCATCGAACAGTTATGGACAATACAAAGAAACCAAACTAGATTTCAACGAAATTCGTTTCGAAAAAGTGTCGTACAAATATGAAAATAACAAACACCTATTATTCGATAATCTCGATTTAACATTGAATACAAACAAACAAGTTATTGGTATCACCGGCGAATCTGGGAAAGGCAAATCGACTATAATGAAATTACTATTACGTCTCTACAATACCTACGAAGGCAATATATACATAGATGGTGTGAATATACGCGAGATCGATCCAGACTACATTCGCAAAAATATAACTTATGTGAACCAAAATTCCAAATTGTTCGACCAAACAGTTATAGAAAATTTGATGTACGGATGTTCCAACAAAAACGAATGCACTACCAAACTGAAAATGATTATGAAGGACCCGTTAATACAAAAGTTATTCCATAATGTAGATATTAAAACCAAGAATGCAGGTTCTCTCGGAGAAAGTTTATCGGGAGGTCAGAGACAAATCGTGAATATATTGGGCGGGCTCATTAATCCTTCACCTATATTGATTTTAGACGAACCCACCAATGCTCTCGATTTAGAACTGAAAAAAGAACTTATTAAAATCATTGATACATTCAAAGAATACAAAAAGTGTATTATCATTGTTACACACGACCGAGACGTATACCCGTTATTCGACCGCCATATTCGCCTTTAATTTATTTTCTTACGCTCCTCTCCATAACACTCTAATATTGTAGTATTTACGGAGTAGCGAAGAATGAGCTACGTAGTAAATTGTAGTATTTACGAAGTAGCGAAGAATGAGCTACGTAGTAAATTGTAGTATTTACGGAGTAGCGAAGAATGAGCTACGTAGTAAATTGCGAGAATGCCGAACCGAGGAACGAGGGTAGGTGTTCGAAGATTATCCGAAGAAGATTTATCTTCGTAGGATAATATCCTTTTACAGATGCTGGGTCGGGTTAACCCGAACCCTCCGCGAAAACTGTTTTACAAAAGAATATAAAGTGTAAAAATACTTTATTCTATTATTTACTGTATTTTTACTATTTTTATTCATACAAAATGCCCATCGCTACCACATACACAAAAGAGAGAATTAAGCGAAAAACCAAAGCAAGACAAATATCAAAAGAGAAAGAGGAAATCCCGCTTCCGCAAAGTACGGAAACGACAGCTGTTTTGGATAGTATCACAACGATTGAACATTTGGACGTCGTATCAAATAATCGTCCAGAAAACGAATTTGAGAGCAAACCGACATTACCCAGAGTTCTTACATTATCATATGAAGATAAATCATCTTCTATGGCTTCGCTTTCAACTTCATTAGAGCCTAACTTTTGCATAAGCAAAGGCGTTCTCGAAATATCGAAAGATGATAGAGTGCAAATTTTCGATGTACAAGAACCAGAGTTATCTATATCACCCAAATTAAATACACCAGAACAAACGAATACAGACCAGTCAAATAAAAAACGCGGTAGAAAACCGAGAGGCGGAAAACTCATTTTACGTCCATCTGATGTACATGAACAAGTGCGCTCCATAACCAACGTAATTTTACACTTGAAATGTTCTCTCAAAGACTTAACTGATTATAATACACATATCAACCGAATAGTAACCGATCCGTTAAAATATAACCCAGATATACCTCCTGAAATAGTCACCTATAACGACAAATCCACCGGATTTACTACGTTTCAAAGCGCCAACGTTATACAACAGACCGAACCACCACATCAGGCGGATGAATGCAAAACCATATATTCCTCGCCATATGTTCAGTGTTCGACGTGCAAAACGACAACTGCGGATTACACTTCAGATTTTGTAGGTAAATTCGGTACAGGGCATACTGATAATGTAAACATAAAAGATATTAACGCAAAATTAAAACAATTGAAGGTACAACTATACAAAAACGCAATTCAACTCGACAAGAAATCGGCGTGTTTTTGGTGTACCTATGATTTCGACAATATTCCGTGTCATATTCCCAAATATGAAATGGAAGAAACCATATATGGTTATGGCTCATTTTGTCGTCCCGAATGTGCCGTAGCCTATTTAATGAAAGAAAACATTGACGATTCGATGAAATTCGAGAGATACCAATTATTAAATCAAATATATAGCAAAATTTACGAATGTAAAAAGAATATCAAACCCGCACCTAATCCTTATTATTTATTGGACAAATATTACGGTAATCTTACTATACAAGAATACCGCAAATTATTGAAAACCGAGCATTTGCTTTTAGTCATAGACAAGCCATTAACGCGCATTTTGCCCGAATTACACGAAGACAACGAAGATATGATTATGAATATTTATGGTATCAATAAAAGTACCGAGAATATTTCGGGAGTATATAAAGTGAAGAGACAAAGCGAAAAACAACAGGGGCCTAGCAAGGCGAGTATTATCCGAAGCAAATTCGGGTTATGTTAATGTGCGATTGTAGTATTACGGAGTTGCTTTTTGCGTAGCCAATCCTACAAATAATACAAATACTACAAAATACGACTAACATAACATTTAGTCATATTTTTATTCGTTTAAATCGGCGTGTTTGGGTATCGTATTATTTTATAAATATATTTTACCACCAATCGCGAGTATGCTAACGTGTAAATTAATGGGGGGTTTAGGGAACCAATTATTCCAGATTTTCGCTGTAATCGCATATAGTATTCAGAACAATGAGCCGTTTATGTTTCCATATACTGAAATTGTATCGGGCGACCCGATTAGGCCATCGTATTGGAACTCAATGTTAATACATTTAAAAAAATACACCAATTATGATGGATTGGTTAGTACAGAAAAGTTCGAAACATTTACGCCGTTTCAAGGAGACCATGGGTATACTCCTATACCAACTATATATGCATTAAACTGTTCTTTTATTGGGTATTTTCAGAGTTATCGATATTTTGAAGAGGAATACTCTCAAATATATAAACTATTGCGAATAGAAGAGCTCAAATCCAAATTGGAATTGAAACCGTTCGGTCCAGAACCGTCAGTAACAATCAGTATGCATTTTCGTTTAGGGGACTATCTAAATAAACAATGTTTCCATCCAGTCATCCCAATTATATATTATAAGCGCGCTCTCGAATATATTACACGACAAAATACTACGAACCCAAGCTATCGTGTTTTCGTGTTTTTCGAAAAAGCAAATTTGGAATATATTAACCATTCTATAGCAGAACTACAAGTACATTTCCCCAACATTATGTTTATATTTATACAAGAAGAATGCGATTGGAAGCAAATGTTGTTGATGGGGAAATGCGACCACCATATTATTGCGAATAGTACGTTTAGCTGGTGGGGGGCCAAATTTGCGACAAACACTATAGAAAATCTCTCGAATAAAATAGTATGCTATCCATCCGTTTGGCACGGTCATCTATTAAATTACATTGATACATCGGAATTATTCCCAACCTCGTGGACGAAAATTAATATAGAACCGGAAGAAATGGATATGTCGCATTGCATATGTGCAGAATTATTGAGACAAGGGTTGCTTTATATGATATAGACGGAACGATATATATATATAAATAATATAAAGCTATTCGTGGATATTAACATACCGTACACTCATCCAAAATTATTTTTAGAATACCATACATTACACAAACCCAAAACGATATACAACATGCCCCGTCATTCTTCAAGAGAAACCAAATTATATAATTTAGAGGACGCATTACATAATTTAAATCGACACGACGAAGACGAAGACGAATACCAATACCGAATGAACTATTTATTTATGAAAAATTCGCCCATATACGTACGTCTGGAACAGAAATACAAGGCCATGAAGAAAATAGCGCGCGAACGAGAAGTTCAAATCGAAATATTAAACCGTCAATTTTTTGAGTTGGCGGAGAGGTATTCTTTGGAACGTAGCAATAATAGTGAAAAACACCGATATGCATATACTGCTAGAACGCCAGAGTTTTGCGAAGATTTCAACACGGTTAAATCTGCATTATCAGGTGCGGAAGAGACGAACGAAAATGTTCTAGGTGCATTACCATTGAATGACTATACGTATGGAGAAAACCCTCATAGTCTAGACGTTAAACAAGAGCCATTATCACTCGACAATAAACCCCAGCCACTTTGTCTAGATGGCGTTTTAAACGACAATATAAATATACCCGATACGTTGGCTATTCCCCAAATACAAATTATTGTAGAAGAAGAAGAGCAAGTCGAAGTTGTCGACCCTTCAGAAAAAAAGGTCGAAGTAGTCGAAGTTGAAGAAGAAACAGAGGAAACAACCGATGAGGTCGAGGAGCAAATCGAAGAGCAAATCGAGGAAGTTGCAGAGGAAGAAGTCGAGGAGCAAATCGAGGAAGAAGAAGAAGGAGTTTACGAGACGGTTATCAACGAAACGCGTTATTATATCACCAACGATATAAACGGAGAAATATATGCTATTTTAGACGACGATGATATCGGCGATATTGTCGGTAAATACGTAGAAGGAAAACCGATTTTCGAATAAGCTACACGTAGTAAATTAGCATGTATATACAAAAATCTAATGTTTTGCCGTTTTATTACGACGGCGTTTATTAACTATACTATGCTTGCGTTTTTTAGTGCGTCCGCCATTTGTAGCGGGCGGTTGTGCTATATATGGGTTTGTTGAATTACTTTTATTTGTAGTCGAATCACTTTCGGCCATTCGGTTAATTTCCGAACCTGGTAACAACCGAAATGAACGGTATTGGCTTATTTCGGGAAATGTATCGTCCATCATAGTGTTCGAGAACAACAATTGTTTTAATTTGTTTGCTAAAAAATCGTCGTTCATTATACAATCGCGGTTAGGCGTTTTCTCATATTCATCTTTTTCGACAACATTTATAGATACGTATATTTCCGGACACTCTTTACCTAATCCAGAAGCGGTGGGGTCGTCGTTTACTACCGTATTTACACCAGTGTACATGTATTTATTTCGAATATCATCAGAAATCGTTTTCCGCATATTTGTAATGTATTTATTGTAAATGTCTACTAGAGCATACGCGGTTTTCTCGTCAGAACTGGTACTATTTATCTGAAACAGTTGTTTTAAAAACATTTGCAATTCGGCATTACTCGAACGTCTAACTGGTTCCAACACGTTTTTTAAATGGGTTAATATATCGTCGTTTAATTGAACATAATAGGAGAAATTCTTCTTTATCGACCGTATTATATCTAATTCCAATTTCGTTTTGGGCGTATCGTCTTCGTTTTTTTCAGTTATATCAAATCGATTTATTTTATTATTCAAAAATAAATCTACTAATTGTATCGATTTAAGAAAAATCGCAGAATTATATAAATCCACAAAAATACGTGTGGTATCTTTTAATGTAATTAACAACCCCTTATCTGCACTTTCATTGTATTGCGAATATTCTACATATGCATTCACTATATTATCCACTATTTGAAATATTTTGGCTTCGTCAAAGCCGTTAATACTAATGGCGACTTCGTTATAGGTTATTTCATATATTTCTAATAAATAATTACATATTTTATTAATGGTATCTATTTTGGCTTGGTCTTTAGGGTTGAATTGATTATAACGTGATGTGGTCTGTATACTTTTGTTTACATTGCTTACATCTTTATTATTATCAAAAGATTCAGTATCAAAACCGTTAATATTAGTTAATAAAGTTCGAATTATAATCAACCATAAACTATTACCCGTATCATTCGGATATTTTTGGTACTTGATTAGCAAACCTTTAAACACCCCAATACGTTCTTTCATTTGTTTTTCAATTTTCTTTTTGTTATTTATTTTTTCGCGCATTTTTTCGTAAAACGTTGATAAAAAATCGCGATATACTGGATGGTTTACCAAATCGTTCAACCATATAACGCCATTTACAACGTATTTTTTACCGTTTCGTTTTAAATACGAAATCTCCTGCACTGGTTTATAATAGGTCTTTGGTGAAAAATAGTTATAAAACGGTATCCATGTTGGATTTAATAACGTGGTAGGGTCGATATTCCGAATTGTATATATTTCAGAACTAGGCTCGTTCAAAATATATTGTTCATAACTCGTTTGAAATAAATTCGTAAATTCGTCCGCTATAGGCAAAAGCAATATTAACATACATTTGATGTTATAATCTCCGTTTTCTTTTTCCATTTTTTCTATTTCTGCATCCGTCGGGGGTTGCGTAGTATTAGTAGTAATTGGTTTTTCCGTTTCTACATCACCGTAATCTATATAATTCGTTCCCGATTTTCTGCATATTTTCGTAAATCGGGTTTTATTGAAAAAAAAATCGACGCGGTCCGAGTACGTTTTTGTAGCCAAAACGCTCATTGGGTATTGAACACTATTTGTAAAAAAAGGATACGAATATTGATTTGCGGAAAAACGGTTCTTTTCTAAATCATGATGATATAGTGCACTGAAATTCAGCGGAAACGGTTTTGTATTCGGTATATTCGTATTTAACATAACTTTAATTGGCGCTACCCGCAAATTATAATTTCGCTCTTGTGTTTTACCAAATGGTACACTAATATTATCCGAAAACATATATTATAAATTATTTATATTATATGCATATAATTTACTACGTAGCGCATGCTTCGCTAAGTCGTAAATACTACAAACACTACAACACGTAGTAAATTAACGTATTATATTCGCAGGCAATACGTCTCGCGCAGTAGTAGTCATCATTTTGGGACTATTATCCGATGCGGAATTCGGCAATTCTCCGGCGCGTACGAGTATGTCTTTTGCGTTCTTAATTTCTTCTGGAGTAACTTCTTGGCTCTTTAGCTTTTCGGTATGGTAATCCGTAAAAGATTCGGGTAAACAACACCACCCGCTCTCTTCGTTCAATATGTAATCCACACATATAGAAAACACCATGGTAATGAAAAACGCAACGTAAATGTCGCGCGTTCCCATCCACGCCATAGAAAATACTAGAATATCTCGGCTAAACGTGAATTTTAAGTACGATTCCATGGATTTACTTAATTTTATTGTGACGAATTTGGATGAAATGTTCAGTACAATAATAATCAAACCCGCAAACATTTTACTTTGATTGAGAGATACTACGTTGTTATGAATATATGAAAACATATTCTCAAACGGTTTCCATATATTGTTTGAACCACTTAATTTGGACTTTTTAGGGGGCATAATCATATATTATCATACGATTTTTACTTTTTGTCTAGATTATGAGCTACGTAGTAAATTGCGAATACTCCCCAAAATATCCAGTCAAAAAATCATTGCCGTTTGTAGAAAACGAAAACGCGTCTTGTATTTGTTTGATATTGTCGTTGAAAAAATCGTTGGATTGGACCGGATGTAGTCGGGTTTCGGTACTTATTTTTTGTTCGATAATCGAAAAATCGCATGTAGGGTCGCACGGATTACATTTCACCCATTCACTAGACGGTTTCAGTTCTCTAAATATGTGTTGCGCCATTTCGGGTCGAACATCCATCCCTCTATGCTGTAAAACGCCGTTCACGCAATTCTCCTTGCGGAATATTTCCATTAGTTCGGCTTTTTTATCGGGTTTTTCGGGAGTTCTCTCGAACATATTCGAAAACGAGGGTTCCGTCTTATAAGAAAACCGGTTCGTATCATTGGATTGAAACCCTTCGTATAGGCTCGATTTTTCAGGCATCTGCGGTTTTGCTCGAACGTTTTTAGCGATAGTGGTTTCGTCATCGGTGCGCGCCCATAACGGTTCCCCCCAATTTTTCTGGATTTCTTGATTCATTTCCATCAGTCGCGTCTCGACCATTTCGGAATGTTCCGTCCGCAAAATGTCCTCGACTAGGTCTGTCTGATAATAAACCAACACTAAAACACACGCTAGTACGCCATACAATGTATGAATATTGGAATAAAACACTATGAGTGTTATAGCGAGACATTTGCCTAATATTGTATCGCTAAATAGGATCGCATCTCTCGTAAACGCCATAAAAACATATATCAATACGATGGGTATAAACACAAACAATTGTTCGTCGGTCATTGTATTTGATGATCTGTGGAATACTATATATTATATATATATTCTGCGAAGAACATTCTAGCAGTATTTAGTACTTAGCTTCTACGTCACTTTTTGCGTAGCTTAATTGTAAATACTACAAGCTACACCATCGAAGAATAAATAATAATATATCAATATATTTATATATAATGTCTACCAGTTTAGCAAAGAGACGTTCGTACAGGAATCGAACCGCGCGTTCGTTGTGTCGCAAGAAAACCGGCAAAAAGTGTTTGAAAGTAAAAGGATGCAAGATGACCAGAAAAACCGCCAAGCGAAAATCGTATTGCCGAAAATCGCGGAAACATATGGTTAGGGGTGGGGGGGAGGAGTATATGAGTAAAGGAGGTGCATCCACGACATTAACAATAACAGAAAATACAGCAGGCACAGACCCACTTTCAACAGTTCCGACAGATATTGTTTCAAACGTTCAGACATATATTAATATGCAGGACCATGCGAATAGTACTATTATTCCATTAGATGATAATTCTAGGAATTTTATTTCGAGTTTGGTAGACGGATCTGTGTATCATATGTATCCTCCCAAAGATGGTTTTAAAATTACATATAAACAAGATGAAGGTAGTGACCCAGTAGAATTAGTATTATTACCCGGTTCTAGTACAAAGACACCTGTTAGCCACTTGTTTGGTTCAAAAGGTGTATTAAAAATGTATAGAGAATATAAATTAGTATTTACAGAAGCGAACACACCCCTGGACAAACCCATAACATATACATTTTACATTGTAAAACAATATGGGAGATTAGACCCGATAACAGCCAAAACTATTTTGTGTATTATACAATTGAAAGAAAAACAAAACATTCTTCCAGCTATTACATCTGGTACTTTTACAGTTGTACCATTTGTACGCGAGAAGTTTAATTTAGGTGGTCCATTCAATTCATTAGTTAAAACAATTGACGACTACGGTAAAGGATTTGAAGAAGTCAAAGCGATTGAAAGAGAACAAAGAGAGAAGTCAAAGGGATTGAAAGAGAACAAAGAGGAATAACATAAACTACGCAGCGACACAGCTTATTTAAAAAAAAAACTTGAAGACAAAAAAAACTACGGGAAGAAATATCCAACCAAAATAAACTCAAAGCAAATGCAAATACCCCAGTTAGCAATGCAACAGAAGAAAATTTATCTTCGCAGGTTATTATCGCAAATACTACATTATCGAACCCAAAAATATAAACTAATTATCTATTATCACCGCGAAAACCAAAAGAATAAATATCTAGTTATTTTTTAAGTATTGTATCAGTAAATAAATGTCGTTATTGGCTACCGCGTCTCCATGGAATTCATCAGAAGAAACGATTTCTAAAAAACGCACGCCAATGTTAAATAGTAGTATCCGCAAAACCGTAAAGAACCGCCCATCCGATACCTCGTCTTCCTACAACGACGAACCGTCATTGATTATCGGGAGTGGTAATTCGAATTCCGCTCTCAGTATTGATGAATTACAACAGTACAATAGCGATAAGCAATCCAAAGTACACCAAATGCTCGACCAAATAACGAAAGTGGATACAAGTAGCGATAATAAACTCGGCGATTTTACGCCCGCCATGTTTTCGCAACCCACCGTTCCCAAATCGAACCCTAACAATACAAATAGTCCGTCCAATCTGTTGCCCAATACAAATCTACCGCCAGGCCCTACCCAGACACAAAATGCCCAATATCTATCCAATGGTACGCATTTAGGAAAATATACCAACTATCGCAATGCTCATGACCCCACCCTACTACGTTCTGCATATTTGCCCGAAACCGCTCAATATTATTCTCGAAATGGCGCGGGAGCAAAGAGTATAGGCAACGAAGACCAACGGTTAATGGATAAAATCAATTACATGATTCATTTATTGGAAGAGCAACAAATGGAGAAAACCAACAACGTAATGGAAGAATTCGTCTTGTACTCTCTTTTAGGCGTATTCGTCATTTATATCGTCGATTCGTTTTCGAGAGCCGGCAAATATATGCGATAATTTATTGCGTCGCTTTATCGCGTCGATCAATACAAACCATCTTTAGATAATGTATAATAACCAGTATACATTCTCTCTATACAATGTCTCCAAAACGAGAGAAAAAGAAAACCCACAAAACAAAAACGAGAATTTCCCAAAGGGCAAAAACACAAAAGAACCACAATCTAGATGTTCTTCGCATACAAAACACCCGTTCATTATCAATAACCGACAAGGAAACCCTCTCTCGAAAAATCCGCCATTTTTCCGAAGAAGATATTCTCCGCGACTACAATCGTTTAGTCGAAATCGGATGTAAAGCCAAATCGCAATCGCACAAAGTATTGACCGGGAACCACGTAGTGGACGCATTCACTTTCACCGAACGATTGAATACGGTAGGTAAAAAAGGCGTATCCTTTTACGATTTATGGGCAAATCGAGAGAACTACTTGGATAAAAACTACGTGAAAAAATTCATCGAGTTTGAAGCCAAACATACGAAACGACCTCCCGAAAAAGTCTGGTACAATTTGTTTCGGTTTTATTTTTCGTCCATCAATTGTTTTCGACCACTCGTCGCGATGGAATACTATTGTAAATATTCGCCCAAATGTCTCTTGGATATGACGGCGGGATGGGGGGGTCGTTTGGTCGGCGCTTGCGCGCTAAATGTACCTAAATATATCGGTATCGACAACAATCCGGCGCTAAAAGACCCTTATCGAAAAATGGTCGAATTTTTGAGCCCGCATACCAAAACCGAAATGGATATACGTATCGAAAACGCACTGACGGTCGACTATTCGACACTAACCTACGATATGGTATTTACTAGTCCGCCATATTACAATATCGAGACATATGGTCATAAAACATCGTTCGTATATGATACCAAAGCGAAATGGGATAGCGACTTTTATATTCCCTTGTTCACGGCTACACACAAACATTTAGCAAAAGGCGGGCATTATTGTTTGAACATTTCCGCCGAGATTTTCGAGAGGGTATGTATGCCTTTATTTGGGAAACCCGATAACAAATTCCCCCTGAAGAAAGGGGATAGGCAAAGTAGTAAATCGAGCAAATATACTGAATATGTGTATGTATGGGTTAAAAAATAATCGTGTATAAAAAATTGATTTTCGTTTTCACTTGACTATAATATAGCAACATGAACATTGATATTACAACCCCTAAGCCCTTATACAATTTACTACGTAACTCCTTCGTCGTTAACTTCGCAAAAATGTCCGCTTTCCTATCAGAACCCCAAAGTGTCTACGCTATGATACAAGAACTCAATGAAAAAAAACTTACCAATTACGAGCGTTGGGTGATTTCCGAGCATCTCAGGTATCCATCGAAACAATCTTCGTACGACCCCGAAAAACAGTACGCCATTTGGCCAAATACATACGAACTCGGTCAACTATACGAATTGCGCCAAGTGATGGATCTATTCTTCTATAAGATGCCCCGTAATGAGACCACCAAAAAGTATCACCGTATCAACACTATCGTGACCGAACTAGTGAACGATATTATCGAAGAAGGATACACCTATAGGTACCACGATCCGAACGAACCGGAAGAATGTTTCTGTTATTATCCCGAACTTAACGACGAATACGGCCAACCCGAAATTTGCCGAAATTGCGCGGAATATACGCCCCCGCCCGTGTCGGACGAGACCACGGTACAGCATTTCCATATTGTGCCGTACCCGCAACGCCTACATATGAGAAGTACGAACTCCAAGTATTTGTGGGTTCTCGCCTTCTTACTGGAAGGATATGAATATGATTTTACGGAATTGGCCTATCCAACTACTGCTAGTCATCGCGAGTACTTTTGGTTTTACGCTCAATACGGTCATCCGTCGAAACAAGAATTGCGCGATTATCAAGAACTTCGAACACTATACGATGAACGATTTGACGCGCCCCCTCCACCATCTTCTACGTTCGTTCGTAACTCCAGCGTTCTCACATTTCCCACAATTCAATTCGCCCAACGACACGTACATTTGAATTGGTGGGAAGCGCAAGACGTCGTTATAACCTGCGAAGATAAATCGTCTCCTACAGCTTTGTTTACGGCTTTGTTAGAGCCTCATATAGCCGAAGTCGCTGAACAAATATACCAACTCAACCAAACTCTCCCGAACCAACATAAATGGTCAATTTGTACTAGCCAACTAAAGGACCCAATGCTTATATGGAGAACAGGAACCGTGGGTGAAAAATACGACGAGACCGTCGAGTACAATATCGAATGTAGTCACGACGATTTGCGTAAAATAGCCTTTTTGAGAGAGTACGTCGAAACGTACTACACGCCTACCTCAGACATTATTCTATGTTCCAGCAAAAAAAGGCCTATGAACCCTAGCCCTATGGAATTCCGACACATCCAGCTAAACTTGAAATTCTGTAAACACGTGATAAACCGCGGATTAGCAAAAATGCTTGAGAATATTACTCCCGAACAATTCGTATTGGCTATGCTAATTAGTACGAAGTTCAAGTATCAATGGGAGACCATTTCATATAAACCTTGCCCGCCAGTCTACTTTCGGTTCTTAGCGAAAAACCTTTTCAAGCCAGACCCCGAAAGGAGCGCGCAGTTTATGGAAATCGTCCAGAGCCGATATGGTAATTTATCCTCGTAAATTGTAGTATTTGCGGTTAAGCTACGCAAAAAGCGAAGAATGAGCTACGTAGTAAATTACAATAACTAAGACAAAACAAACATTTTCGATTTCTCTATCGGCATATTCGAGAGCCAATAGTTATACAAATAC
>Ga0209550_10004286_pt1 | contig 13510 bp, 11 predicted proteins | sample LauGreSuBDMM15SN_2_FD_187567 | JGI IMG/M metagenome (GOLD analysis project Ga0209550, IMG submission 187567) | Freshwater lake microbial communities from Lake Michigan, USA - Su13.BD.MM15.SN (SPAdes) (version 5) | ecosystem: Environmental > Aquatic > Freshwater > Lake | place: Lake Michigan... | reverse complement strand
GACTGCCTGTCCGGGGGGTGCGAGCAACAACGCCAGAGGCCTGAAGCGGCAGACCTGCGGCCGTGCAGCGCTTTCACCCATGAGGTGAAGACCGTCGTGAGCGCAAGTGTTTGATTCATCAAGTGTTTGAAGCGGAAGCAAGCGGCCAACTGCCGGGTTTAGGTTTAATGTGGCCCGTCAAGGGCCACAGTCGTTTTTTGCCGTCCTGCACAGCCGTGAGTCCAAGCCATCAAGCGCGCTATGGCTTTTGCGCGCTCATTTAAGCTTTTTGGCGTGACCGCATCCCGCGCTGCCGTGCGGGTCAGATCAAGCCTTCATAAAGCACATTCAATGCTTTCGCTAAGTGCTTAATTTTCATAGCTTTTTAAACACAAAGCTTGTTTAGAAAGCGCTCTAAGTCATTGATTTCATTGGAAAATTTTTGTTCCAACGCTCTTGATTCCGTCAACTTTCCTGATAAAGTGGTGAAAAGTGCATTTTTGTGGTGAAAAGTGTTGTCAAGGGTTGGTTCACAAGTGTTTCAAGGCGCGTCATCTGTCGTTCTCGATGCCAAGGGTAGGCTGGCTGTGCCGACTCGGCACCGTGACGTCCTGACGGCCACGGCGGCGGGCCAACTCACCATCACCAAACACCCCCACGGCTGCCTCATGGTGTTTCCACGCAGCGAGTGGGAAAAATTCCGTGACCGCATCGCAGCCCTGCCCATGCAAGCGCAGTGGTGGAAGCGAATCTTCCTGGGCAACGCCATGGACGTGGAAATGGACGCCAGCGGCCGTGTGCTGGTCTCGCCCGAGCTGCGCACGGCCGCTGGCATCAGCCGCGACACCGTGCTTTTGGGCATGGGCGGCTACTTTGAGCTTTGGGACGCGGCCACCTATGCCGCACAAGAGGCCGAGCAGATGAAGGGCGAGATGCCCGACGTCTTCAAAGATTTTTCTTTTTAAGAAAGACGGCGGTGCACAGCCCATGGATTCACCACACCGTCTTGTTGAAAGATGCCGTCGACGCTCTTTCTGTGCAGCCGGACGGTCACTACATCGACGCCACCTTTGGCCGCGGTGGGCATTCGCGCCAGATCCTCTCGCTACTCTCGCCCCAAGGGCGGCTCACGGTCTTCGACAAGGACCCCGAAGCAGTGGCCGAGGCCGAGCGCTTGGCTGCCAGCGATGCACGCTTGACCATTCGCCACCAGGGCTTTGCCCAGCTCGGCGAGTTGCCTGCGGCGTCGGCCCTGGGCCTGTTGATGGATTTGGGCGTGAGCTCGCCACAGATCGACGACGCCTCAAGGGGATTTTCCTTTCGACACGACGGCCCGCTGGACATGCGCATGGACACCACGCGCGGCCTGAGCGTGGCGCAGTGGCTGGCCGACGCATCGGTCGAACACATGACGGAGGTCATCCGTGACTACGGCGAAGAGCGGTTTGCTGGGCCGATTGCAAAGGCGATTGATCGCAGGCGCCAAGAGCGGGGCCCTCTTGGAAGCACCGCCGAGCTGGCCCAGGTCGTGGCTGGCGCGGTCAAAACCCGCGAGCCGGGCAAGGACCCTGCAACGCGCACATTTCAAGCTTTTCGGATTTTCATCAATGCCGAGCTTGAAGAGTTGCAACAGGCGCTAGAGGCCTCGCTTCATGTGTTACAGCCCAAAGCCCGATTGGCCGTGATCAGCTTTCATTCCTTGGAAGACCGCATCGTCAAGCAGTTCATCGCCGCCCAGTCGCGCGAGGTTTATGACCGCCGTGCGCCTTTTGCGCCCGCCCAGCCCATGAGGCTGCAGGCCCTGGGCCGCACCAAGCCTTCGGCCACAGAAATTGAGGTCAACCCCCGCGCCCGCAGCGCTGTCATGCGCGTGGCCCAGCGCACGGAGCACGCTTGATGCGCCTGAACCTTGTGCTCACCTTGGCCGTGCTGGGCAGTGCCATTTATTTGGTGCATGTGCAGTACGAGTCGCGGCGCCTGTACGTGGAGCTTGAAAAAGCCGGTGCCCAGGCCCGCAAGCTTGAGATCGCCCATGAAAGCCTGCAGGCTGAAAAGCGGGCCCAGGCCACGCCGCTGCGGGTGGAAAAAATCGCCAAAGAGACGCTGCAAATGCGCACGGTGACGCCGGCCATCACGCATTACGTCACGGTCAAAGAGGGCGCCAAGCCATGAGCCGCAGCGTGCGCTACGGCGCCAGCCCCCTGCTCGCCAGCCCCACCCCGGTGTGGCGCAGCAAGTTCATTGTGGCGGCCATTGCCCTGGGCTTTGCGGTACTGGCTGGCCGCGCCGCCTATGTGCAGGTGCTGGGCAACGAGTTCTACCAGCGACAGGGCGAGGTGCGCTTTGCCCGCACCTTGGAGCTGCCCGCCAGCCGCGGCCGCATCATGGACCGCCATGGCTTGGTACTGGCCTACAACGTGCCGGCGCCCAGCATTTGGGCGATTCCTGAGGACGTCAACGCCACCCCAGCCCAACTGGCACAGCTGGCCCGCCTGATGGAAGTGCCGCTGCCTGAGCTGCAGAAAAAACTGGCCGATGAAGATAAAACCTTTGTCTGGCTCAAGCGCCAGGTCAGCGAGCCGGTGGCCCGCCAAATTGCCGAGCTGGGCCTCAAAGGCATTTACGAGCGCAAAGGCTACAAGCGCCAGTACCCCGATGGTGAGGCCGCCGCTCATGTGGTGGGTTTTGCCAACGTGGAAAACCTGGGTCAAGAAGGCGTGGAGCTGACCTTTGAAAAGCAGTTGTCAGGCCGGGCCGGATCGCGCCGCGTCATCAAAGACCGATTGGGCCGTGTGGTCGAAGACGTGCGTGAGCAGGTGCCTCCGGTCGACGGCCAAGACCTGCAGCTGTCCATTGACTCCAAAGTGCAGTTTTTTGCCTACCAAAAACTGCGCGACGCCGTCATTGAGCACAAAGCCGCAGCGGGCAGCGTGGTGGTGCTCGACGCGCAAAGCGGCGAGGTGCTGGCCCTGGCCAACTACCCCAGCTACACGCCAGACAAACGGGTGAACCTGAGCGGAGCGCAGCTGCGCAATCGCGCGCTCACCGACACCTTTGAGCCGGGCTCGACCATGAAGCCCTTTGCCGTGACCATGGCCATGGACAAAGGCTTGGTCCGCAGTGACAGCATGATCCAAACAGCCCCTGGCCGTTTGACCATTGGCGGCGCCACCATCAGCGACGCCCACCCCCAGGGCCTGCTCAGCGTGGCGCAAGTGATCCAAAAGTCCAGCAACGTGGGCACGGTCAAGCTGGCCATGCAGCTGCAGCCCAAAGAAATGTGGGAGGGCTTGGCGCAGGCCGGCTTTGGTCAAAAGCCCAACATTCCCTTTCCAGGGGCGGTGAGCGGGCGGCTGCGGCCGCACAAGACTTGGCGGCCCATTGAGCAGGCCACCATGAGCTATGGCTACGGCCTGTCCTCCTCGCTGTTCCAGCTCACCCACGCCTACACCGTGTTTGCCCGCGATGGCGATTTGGTGCCTGTGAGCCTGCTCAAAACCACCGAGCCCGTGGCAGGCGTGCGGGTGTTCCAAGACAAAAACGCCACTGCCATGCGCCAAATGCTGCAACTGGTCACACAGCCCGGCGGCACGGCCCAAAAAGCCCAGACCATTGGCTACTCCGTGGGCGGCAAGACCGGCACCACGCACAAGCAAGAGGGCAAGGGTTACTCGGCCAAAAAATACCGAGGCTTTTTTGTGGGCCTGGCGCCCATTGAAAACCCACGCATCGTGGTGGGCGTGATGATCGACGAGCCCAGCAATGGCCGCTACTACGGCGGTGATGTGGCCGCCCCGGTGTTTGCCGAAACCGTGCAACAAACCTTGCGCATGATGGGGGTGCCGCCAGACATGGCGGTCAAGCCGCAGATCGTGACCAACCCTGTGGCGGAGTCGTTTTGAACGCCGTCCTCATCACTCCCACGCAAGCAGCCGACTGGCTGCGTTTGCGCATTTTGGGCACCCTGCGCGCCGACAGTCGCCAGGTGCAGGCCGGTGACGGCTTTTTGGCTTGGCCGGGTGCCGCCACCGACGCCCGTCGCTTTGTGCCCGCCGTTTTGCAGGCAGGCGCTGCAGCCTGCCTGATGGAGCGCGAAGGCGCCGAGCAACTCGGCCTGGACCTCCATGATCCGCGCCTGGGCCTGTATGAAGGTTTGCGCGCGGCCGCTGCACCCCTGGCTTCGGCCTTTTTTGGCGAACCAAGCACCCGCCTGGACGTGCTGGCCGTGACCGGCACCAACGGCAAAACCAGCACCGCCTGGTGGCTGGCGCAGGCCTTGGGCCTGTTGGGCCAGCGCTGCGCACTGGTGGGCACCTTGGGCATTGGCGAGCCTGGCGCCATGGAGGCCAATGGCTTGACCACGCCCGACCCGGTGCTGCTGCAAAGCGAACTCCACCGCTTGGCCGACCTTGGCTTTGTGGCCTGCGCCATGGAGGCCTCGTCCATTGGCCTGCAAGAGCGGCGGCTCGATGGCACGCGCATACGCTGCGCGATCTTCACCAACTTCACCCAAGACCACCTGGACTACCACGGCGACATGGCCGCTTATTGGCAGGCCAAAGCCCGCTTGTTTGACTGGCCGCAGCTGCAAGCGGCGGTCATCCACATTGACGATGCCCAAGGCGCGCGCCTGGCCGATGCGCTGGCTGGCCGCAGCGGCCTGGACTGCTGGACCACCTCGTGCACGGGCCGCGCCCGCTTGCAGGCCAAAGACATCCGCCATGGCCCCCATGGGCTGGACTTTGAGGTGCTCGAAGCCGGCGGTGCGGTACACACCGTTCACGCCCCCGTGGTAGGGCACTACAACGTGGCCAATGTGCTGGGCGTCATCGCAGCCCTGCGCACACGCGGCGTGCCGCTGGCCGACGCAGCCCGCGTGTGCGGCCAACTCAGCCCGGTGCCTGGCCGCATGGACAGCTTGGGCGACCAAGGCCAGCCCTTGGTGGTGGTGGACTACGCCCACACGCCCGACGCCCTGGACAAGGTGCTGGCGGCCCTGCGACCCGTGGCCCAAAGCCGAGGCGGGCAGCTGTGGTGTGTGGTGGGCTGTGGTGGCGACCGCGACGCATCCAAGCGCCCGCTCATGGCGGCCGCTGCTGAGCAAGGCGCCGACCGGCTGGTGCTGACCAGCGACAACCCGCGCAGCGAAGACCCAGTGCACATTCTCAAGGCCATGGCCGCTGGCCTGCAGCGCCCAGCCCAGGCCCAGTTGGTGGCTGATCGCGCTCAAGCCATTTCCCAGGCATTGCGGCAAGCCGACCCAGCCGACGTGGTGCTGCTGGCGGGCAAAGGCCATGAGGCCTTTCAAGAGTTGCAGGGCAAGCGCCTGCCTTTTTCAGACCGCGAGCACGCCCTGGCCGGTTTGCAGCTGCGCAGCCCACAAGGGGTGGCCGCATGATGAACGTGGCCCAGCTGCACCAACTCTTGCCGGGCTCGCGCTTGGTCGGTGATGAGCGGGTGCGGCTGCACCGCGTGAACACCGACACCCGCAGCTTGCAGCCCGGCGATGTGTTTGTGGCCTTGCGTGGCGAGCGATTTGATGCCCACGACTTTTTGGCCCAAGCCCAAGCTGCGGGGGCCTCTGCTGCCTTGGCCGAGCGCGGGCTGGCCGCCGCAGGTTTGCCCGGGGTGGAGGTGGCCGACACCCGGCTGGCGCTGGGTCAATGGGCACGCGGCTGGCGCGCCCGCATGAACTTGGCCCTGATTGCCGTGACCGGCAGCAACGGCAAAACGACCGTCACGCAAATGGTGGCGTCCATCTTGCGTGCCCACGCGGGGGAAGCTGCCTTGGCCACCCAGGGCAACTTCAACAACGACATTGGCGTGCCGCTGACCTTGCTGCGCCTGCGCGAGCACCACCGCTTGGCCGTGGTCGAGCTGGGCATGAACCACCCGGGCGAGATTGCAGGCCTGGCCCACATGGCCCAACCCACGGTGGCCCTGGTCAACAACGCCCAGCGCGAACACCTGGAATTCATGGCCACGGTGCAGGCCGTGGCCCGCGAGAACGGCAGCGTCATCTCGGTCCTGCCTGAGCATGGCGTGGCCGTGTTCCCGGCGGACGATGAGCACACCCCGCTGTGGCGCGAGCTCGCTGGCGCACGCCGCGTGCTCACCTTTGCCTTGGATACCGAGGCCGACCTCACCGCCCAAGCCACTTGGCAGGGTTCGGGCTGGCAGGTGCGGGCCCGCACGCCTGCGGGCGATTTGAACTTTGCGCTGGAGGTGGCCGGTCGCCACAACGTCAAAAACGCCTTGGCCGCCGCCGCTTGCGCGCTGGCCGCTCAGATTCCCTTGGCCGCCATTGCGCAGGGCTTGGCCCAATTTGAGCCCGTCAAGGGCCGCTCACGCGCGCTTGCCTTGCGCCTGGCTGCGGCCCCCGAGCGCACGCTCACGCTGATTGACGACAGCTACAACGCCAACCCAGACTCTGTGCGCGCGGCCATTGACGTGTTGGCCGAATTGCCAGGCCCGCGCCTGCTGGTGTTGGGTGACATGGGCGAGGTGGGCGAGCAAGGTCCGGCCTTTCATGCCGAGGCCGGGGCTTACGCCCAGGCGCGTGGCATTGATCAGCTGCTGTGCAGCGGCGAGCTGATGCGCCACGCGCTGCCCGCCTTTGCGCGTGCGCAGCACTTTGCCAATGTAGAGGCCTTGCTGGCCGCCGTGCTGCAGCAACTGCCTGGCCCCGCCAGCGTGCTGGTCAAGGGGTCCCGATTCATGCGCATGGAGCGGGTGGTGCAGGCCATCACCGCGCTGAGCGCACACCACAACATGGAGGCCTCATGCTCTTGAGCTTGGCCCAGTGGCTGCAAGGCCTGTCGCCCGAGTTCGGGTTTTTCAGGGTCTTTCAGTACCTGACCTTTCGCGCCGTGATGGCCGCCATGACAGCGCTGCTGATCGGCCTGGCCGCTGGCCCCTGGGTGATTCGGCGCTTGACGGCGCTCAAAATTGGCCAGCCCGTGCGCGGCTACGGCATGGAAACCCACCTGGTCAAAAGCGGCACACCCACCATGGGTGGGGTGTTGATTTTGCTGGCCATCGCCATCTCGACACTGCTGTGGTTTGACCTGTCAAACCGCTTTGTTTGGATTGTGCTGATCGTGACCCTGGGCTTTGGCGCCATTGGCTGGGCTGACGACTGGCGCAAGGTGGTGCGCAAGGACCCTGAGGGCATGCCCTCGCGTGAAAAATACCTGTGGCAATCCCTGGTCGGCCTGCTGGCCGCGCTCTACCTGGTGTTCAGCATCTCCGAGAGCTCCAACGCCCGGGTGATGGAGCTGTTCTTGAACTGGGTGGGCTCGGGCTTTGACGTGAACTTGCCGCCCAAGGCCGGCCTGATGCTGCCCTTCTTCAAAGAGGTCAGCTACCCACTGGGTGTGTTGGGCTTTGTGATCCTGACCTATTTGGTGATTGTGGGCGCGAGCAACGCGGTCAACCTGACTGACGGCCTGGACGGCCTGGCCATCATGCCGGTGGTGATGGTGGGCTCGGCCCTGGGCGTGTTTGCGTATGTCACCGGCAGCTCGGTGTTTTCAAAGTACCTCTTTTTGCCCTACATCCCCGGTGCGGGCGAGTTGCTGATTTTTTGCGCAGCCATGGCCGGCGCGGGCCTGGCGTTCTTGTGGTTCAACACCCACCCGGCCCAGGTGTTCATGGGCGACGTGGGGGCGCTGGCCTTGGGCGGCGCATTAGGCACCATTGCCGTGATCGTGCGCCAAGAGATTGTGCTGGCCATCATGGGCGGCATCTTTGTGGTGGAGGCGCTGTCGGTCATGGGCCAGGTGATGTACTTCAAGTACACCAAAAAGAAATACGGCGAGGGCCGCCGCATCTTCAAGATGGCGCCCTTGCACCACCACTTTGAAAAGAGCGGCTGGAAAGAAACGCAGGTGGTCGTGCGCTTTTGGATCATCACCATGCTGCTGTGCCTCTTGGGCCTGTCCACCTTGAAACTCAGATGAAACAGCTGCAAGGTCAACACGTGCTGGTGCTGGGGCTGGGCCTGTCGGGTCTGGCGCTGGCGCGTTGGTGCGTGCGCTGCGGTGCCCAGGTGAGCGTGGCCGACACCCGAGAAGCGCCGCCGCAGCTGGCCGCTTTGCGCCAAGAGTTGCCCGGTGTGCGCTTTGTGGCCGGCCCCTTGGCGGCCGAGCTGCTGCAAGGCCAGCAGGCCGTCTACAAAAGCCCTGGTTTGTCACCCGCCGAGGTGGCGCCACTGATGCAAGCTGCACGCGCCCAAGGGGTGGTGTGCGGCAATGAGCTCACGCTGTTTGCCCAGGCTTTGCACGAGCTGGCCCATGCTGAGCCAGAGTCCGAGCCAGTCACTGATGCCCAGCCACAGGCGGCTCAAGCGGTGAGCGAGCATGAGACACAAGCAGCGCTGCCAGCGGACCCGCAAGATGGGGCCCTTGATGAGCTGGCTCAAGTCCAGACCGATGAGACCGAGCCCGCAGACGAGGACGATGCCCCGCTCACGCTGATTGCGCCGCCCCCGCCGCCCGAGTCAGGCTACCGGCCCAAGGTCTTGGCGGTGACTGGCACCAACGGCAAAACCACCGTGACCTCGCTCACAGGCCAGCTGGTGCAGCGCGCTGGCAAGCGGGTGGCTGTGGCGGGCAACATTGGCCCCACGCTGCTGGACACTTTGTCTGCAGCCTTGGACCACAAGGAGCTGCCTGAGGTGTGGGTGCTGGAGCTGTCTAGCTTCCAACTCGACGAGGTCAGCGACTTTGAGCCCACGGCGGCCACCGTGCTCAACCTCAGCCAAGACCACTTGGACTGGCACGGCGACATGAACGCCTATGCCGCTGCCAAGGGCCGCATTTATGGTGAGCGTGCGGTGATGGTGCTCAACCGCGACGACCCGCGCGTGATGGCCCAGTTGCCTGAGCCCGTGCCCGTCAAGGGCAAGCCGCGCGCGCCTTATGTGCGGGCCCACCAGACATTTGGCCTGGAGCAGCCCACGCGGCCGGGCGACTGGGGCCTGGAAACCGTCAACGGCATGACCTGGTTGGTGCGCGCCAACGAGGCGGACGAAACCATCAAGCGCAAAAAGGGCGAAGAGCTCGAGCTTTACATCCAGCGCCTGATGCCGGTGGACGCGCTGCGCATACGCGGGCGCCACAACGCCAGCAACGTGCTGGCCGCGCTGGCCTTGGCCACTGCCGCCGGTTGTGCCCTGGCACCCATGTTGCACGGCCTGCGCGAGTACCGAGGCGAGCCCCACCGTGTGGAGCCCGTGCTGATTTTGGAAGACATTGAATTTTTTGACGACAGCAAGGGCACCAACGTGGGCGCCACCGTGGCCGCCCTGGCCGGCCTGGGCGCCGAGCGCCGGGTGGTGGTGATCTTGGGCGGCCAAGGCAAGGGCCAAGATTTCAGCCCCTTGGCCGCGCCCTTGGCGCGCTTTGGCCGGGGCGCGGTGCTGATCGGCCAAGACGCGCCGCTGATTCGCCAAGCGGTGGCCCTCTGTGGCGTGCCCGTGCTAGACGCCAGCACCATGGTCGAGGCCACTCGACTGGCCTTTGAAATGGCCCAGGCCGGTGACGCCGTGCTGCTCTCGCCTGCTTGCGCCAGCTTTGACATGTTTGACAACTACGGCCACCGCGCCCAAGTGTTTTGCGAGGCCGTGAGCGACTTGGCGCAAGACCAGGGGGTGATGCTGTGACTCCAAGCACCTGGTTCATGCGCTTGGGTGGGCTGTTTGGCAAGTTGGCCGCCCCGGGCAGAGAGCCTTTGCCCGTGCGCATCGGCCGGCCGGGCCGGGTCATGAACGCAACTAACCCCGTGCGTTTGCTCGGCTTTGACCAGGCGCTGGTCTGGGTGGCCGCCACCTTGCTGCTGTGGGGCTTGGTGATGGTGTATTCGGCCTCTGTGGCCATGCCCGACAACCCCAAGTTTTCGCGCTATGCCCACACGCATTTTTTGGTGCGGCATGTGTTCTCGCTGGGCGTGGCGCTGGTGGTGGCGGCTTTGGCCTTTCAGGTGCCCATGTCCACCTGGGAAAGGCTGGCACCTTGGCTGTTCATCGCCTCGCTGGCGCTGTTGGTGCTGGTGCTCCTGCCCTTTATTGGCAAGGGCGTGAATGGGGCGCGCCGCTGGATCTCGCTGGGTGCGTTTAACTTTCAGCCATCTGAGCTCGCCAAATTCGCCACCCTCTTGTATGCGGCCGACTACATGGTGCGCAAGATGGAGGTCAAAGAGCGCTTTTTTCGCGCGGTGCTGCCCATGGGGGTGGCCGTGGGCGTGGTGGGCATGCTGCTGCTGGCCGAGCCCGACATGGGTGCCTTCATGGTGATTGCCGTCATCGCCATGGGCATCTTGTTTTTGGGTGGCGTCAATGCCCGCATGTTCTTTTTCATTGCCACCATCGTGATGGGCGCATTTTCGGCCATGGTGGCAGCCAGCCCCTGGCGGCGTGAACGCATCTTTGCCTATCTGGACCCCTGGTCCGAGGAGCATGCCATCGGCAAAGGCTACCAGTTGTCGCATTCGCTCATCGCCTTCGGGCGGGGTGAGTTCTCAGGCGTTGGCTTGGGCGGCAGCATTGAAAAATTGCACTGGCTGCCCGAGGCCCACACCGACTTTTTGTTGGCTGTGATTGGCGAAGAATTTGGCTTGATCGGTGTGCTGCTGGTGATTGCGCTGTTCCTCTGGATGACCCGCCGCATCATGCACATTGGCCGCCAGGCCGTGGCCATGAACTGCTTGTTTTCTGGCCTGGTGGCCCAAGGGGTGGGCATTTGGATAGGCTTTCAAGCCTTCATCAACATGGGCGTGAACCTGGGCGCGCTGCCCACCAAGGGCCTGACCCTGCCGCTCATGAGTTACGGCGGCTCGGCCATCATGATGAATTTGGTGGCGCTGGCCGTGGTGCTGCGCATAGACCATGAAAACCGCATCATTCAAACCGGGGGGCGTGTATGACTGTTCACACGAGCGCAGCGCCGGGCCGCCCCAAGCAAGCTCGCGCCCCCTCGGGGGGCAGCGAAGGACACGCAGTGCCGAGCGTGGGGGCTCACATCCGTTGCGCCTTGATCATGGCCGGCGGCACCGGCGGCCATATTTTTCCTGGTCTGGCCGTGGCCCAAGCCTTGCAAGAGCGCGGCTGGCGTGTGCATTGGCTGGGGGGACAGGGCCGGCCCGGCCAGCCCAGCATGGAGAGCCAGTTGGTGCCCGCGCGCGGCATTGCCTTTGACGCCATTGCCTTTGGTGGCTTGCGCGGCAAAGGCCCGGTCACACTGGCCTTGCTGCCACTGCGCCTCTTGCAAGCGTTTTGGCAAAGTCTGCAGGTGGTGCGCCGCGTGCAGCCCAACGTGGTGCTGGGCCTGGGTGGCTACATCAGCTTTCCGGGTGGCATGATGGGCGTGTTGCTGGGCAAGCCCCTGGTGCTGCACGAGCAAAACTCGGTGGCGGGTCTGGCCAACCGGGTGCTGGCGGCCCTCGCCGACCGCGTCTTCACGGCCTTTCCCAAAGTGCTCCCCAAAGCCGAGTGGGTGGGTAACCCGCTGCGCCCGGCCTTTGTGTCGCAGCCTGCACCTGCCCAGCGTTTTGCGGCCCGCAGCGGCCCGCTCAAAGTGTTGGTGGTCGGCGGCAGCTTGGGCGCGCAAGCGCTCAACACGCTGGTGCCCCAAGCCCTGGCCTTGATGCCAGCGGCCGAGCGCCCGCAGGTGCTGCACCAAAGCGGCGCCCGCCACATTGACGCGCTGCGCGCCAGTTATTTGGCTGCCGGTATAGACGCCGAGCTCACCCCCTTTATAGAGGACACCGCCCAAGCATTTGCAGATGCCGATGTGGTGATTTGCCGTGCTGGTGCCTCCACCGTGACTGAAATCGCCGCCGTAGGCGCTGCCGCCATGTTCGTGCCTTTCCCCCACGCGGTGGACGACCACCAAACCAGCAACGCCCGGTTTTTGGTGGATGCCGGTGGCGGCTGGCTGCTGCCCCAAGACACATTGAGCGCCCAGCAACTCGCGCAGATGCTGCAGGGCCTGGACCGCAGCGAGTTGCTGCGCCGGGCCGAGGTGGCCCAACAACTTCAAAAAACCGAGGCGACCGAGCGTGTGGTTCGGGCCTGTGAGGAACTCGCGTGAAACACGCCGTCAAGCACATTCATTTCATTGGCCTGGGCGGCTCGGGCATGTCCGGCATTGCCGAGGTGCTGCACAACCTGGGCTACGTCATCTCTGGTTCTGACTTGGCCGACAGCGCCACCCTGCGCCGCCTGGCCAGCCTGGGCATTCGCACCTTTGTGGGCCACGCGACCAGCAACTTGACCAGCGTCGATGCCGTGGTCACCTCCACCGCCGTCAAGGCCGACAACCCCGAGGTGATAGAGGCGCGCGCCAAGCGCATTCCCGTGGTGCCCCGCGCCTTGATGCTGGCCGAGCTGATGCGCCTCAAGCGCGGCATCGCCATTGCCGGCACCCACGGCAAAACCACCACCACCTCCTTGGTGGCTTGCGTGCTGGCCGAGGCCGGGCTGGACCCCACTTTTGTGATTGGTGGGCGCCTGAACAGCGCGGGTGCCAACGCCAAGCTGGGCTCGGGCGACTACATCGTGGTGGAAGCCGACGAGTCCGACGCCTCGTTCTTGAACCTCTTGCCCGTGATGGCGGTGGTCACCAATATTGACGCCGACCACATGGAAACCTACGGCCACGACTTTGCCAAGCTCAAGTCGGCCTTTGTGGACTTTTTGCACCGCATGCCTTTTTACGGCACGGCGGTGCTGTGCGCCGACGATGCGGCCGTGCGCGACATCATGCCCCAGGTGTCTTGCCCCGTCACCACCTACGGATTGAACGAGGGCGCCCAGGTGCGTGCCGTCGATCTGCGCCATGTGGACGGACAAATGAGCTTCACGGTGCAGCGCCGCAATGGCGTGACCCTGCCCGACCTGCCCGTGGTGCTGAACCTGCCTGGTGAGCACAACGTGCTCAATGCCCTGGCCGCCATCGCCATTGCCGTTGAGCTGGACATCTCCGATGCCGCCGTGCAAAAAGCCTTGGCGGAGTTTCGCGGTGTGGGCAGGCGCTTTCAGCGCTACGGCCAAGTCCAGTTGCCCACAGGCGGGGCTTGCACTTTGATTGACGACTACGGCCATCACCCGGTGGAGATGGCTGCCACGCTGGCGGCCGCGCGCGGCGCCTTTCCGGGCCGCCGGCTGGTACTGGCCTTTCAGCCCCACCGCTACAGCCGCACGCGCGATTGCTTTGAAGACTTCGTCAAGGTCATTGGCCGCGCCGATGCGGTGCTGTTGTCGGAGGTGTATGCCGCCGGCGAGGCGCCTGTGGTGGCGGCCGATGGCCGCTCTTTGGCCCGCGCGCTGCGCGTGGCCGGCAAGCTGGAACCTGTGTTTGTGGACGCCATAGAGGCCATGCCCCAGGCGATTTTGGACAATGCACGCGACGGCGATGTGGTCATCTGCATGGGCGCAGGCTCCATTGGTCTGGTGGCTGGCCGTGTGGTCGAGCTGCAGGCGAAGGAGGCTGCATGAGCGCCGTGTCCCCCGCCAGCTTGGGCAAGGTGGCCG
>Ga0209550_10004285_pt1 | contig 13512 bp, 16 predicted proteins | sample LauGreSuBDMM15SN_2_FD_187567 | JGI IMG/M metagenome (GOLD analysis project Ga0209550, IMG submission 187567) | Freshwater lake microbial communities from Lake Michigan, USA - Su13.BD.MM15.SN (SPAdes) (version 5) | ecosystem: Environmental > Aquatic > Freshwater > Lake | place: Lake Michigan... | reverse complement strand
AAAATAGACAATACGTTAGACAATTATACAGGCGCAGGTTCAACTTCTATTGAAAAAGAGGAGGTTTCTTGTTTTTTTAAACCTCATGAAAATATGCAAAATGTGTGGGGTAATCAAAATCAGAGCGACTTCTTTCAATCCCGTGTAGTACAATCACAACGATTTGCTAATTCCAAGCCATGGGAAGAAGTGAAAGTTGCACCCGGTACATCTGGTTTTAATTCTGGAATGGAAAATAGAGAGAAATGGATAGATAAAACGGTAGATCAGCTACGCATAACAAATAATCCAAAACCAGACAATCCTACGAATTATGTGCCTCCAGCTTATAAACAAGGAGACCATGCTATAATTGGTAAAACAATTAACAAAAAGCCAGATACTTATTTTGTGAACCGCGAAATTAAAGGAAATGCCCTTGGTATTTTAAAACCAACGCAAGCGTCTGAACAAATGTTGACAGATGAGAATAGAGAGCATACTAGCGTTTCTTATTATGGTACGCGCACGTCAGATGCGGCCGGATATGTAAAAGGTGCATATGATGTCGCACATAAACCCGAACTACCCACAAATCCTTATTTAAATTTAACAAATACTCAAATGTTTCCAACTACCGATCACGGTAAGACATCCTATAAATCATACAATAACAATCGTAGTTCAACGTGCGATACTGAATATATTGGTGCCGTCAAGGGACTATTTATGGCGAATGTAGTAAACCCAATTGTGAATGGTTTAAAACATACTAAGAAAGGAAATTTTGTAGAATGCTCTCAAAATGTAAATTTGACCGCTCTACCCAAGCATACTGTATATGAAGGAACGGTTGCTCCAGTCACAAATAGGCAAATACAAGTGGATCGTATTGGTACAAATTATATGCAAGTCAATCGCCAAAACAGCGATGGATATATGACATCTAACCCTTATTTAGTTGGACAGCAGAGAGAAACCACCGAGTCCTCATATATGGGAAATGCGGGTGGATTATCTGGAACTCGGTCCTACAATGCCGAATACAATCAACGTGAATTTGGCAAACCGATTACAAATAGAACACCGGTAGGAAATACAAATGTATTTAACAATAATATGAACGTGAACCTTAAAACATGTGAAAGTAATAACACTTGGACGCCGATCAAATATATTCCAACTGCTCCTAATATTCAACAATATGGCGTTAATACCACTGCTCCACAAGAATACCGCAATATCAATGATGATTATATGCAGGCAGATTTATTAAAAGCATTCAAACAAAATCCATATACTAAACCAATCGGCAGCGTTGCTTAAATCAAATAGTTATAATAACAGCATATGGCATTTATATAACGATGGGCGCCAATATTATTCTTATTTATTTCAGATATGAAATAACCATCTGCATTGTATTTATCACAAATCCATTTGACATCATTTATATGTTTTTTATGAACAATAAACATGGCAGTATCAATCCTATCTACATTTACATTGTTGCCTGGTAATACATTTTCAATTTCATTGGTTCTAAATTGGTTAAATGTATAAAAACAGTTATTATCTAATAACGGTACTATTTCCCAAAAATTAGGGTGAATTATATTATCATCATCTAAAAAATATATGTATCCATCATCTACCAAACTAATTCCATAATTTCTTTGTGGATTTCCAGATATACCACCAGTACATTCAACTTCTAGTATTTTTGAATGATTATATATTTTATCATATTTTTTATCATTTGATGTATCATATATTATTATCCACTTATGTATTTTATCAAAATCAATACTATCATACAAATGGGGGATATTTTTTTGGCGGCAACATGGTGTAATTATTGTAATCATTTATATAACGTAATACATTAAGATATATATTTTTTACGAATAAATAACTATTTAAAATATATCATATATTATAATATAAATGAAAGTATACATTAATGATATTTTTCACGGGATTGATTTGAAACCAATTTTATTTTTATTTAGTACTGTATTTAATGAAACTATTGAAAAAGGAAACATAGATGACAGCGACATATTATTTGAAAGTGTTTTTGGAAACACTTTATTATATCATAAAAAATGGAAATATACTTTTTTATTAATAGGTGAATCTGATAGGCGTTTACCACAATTTATACAAAATGGTCTAAATAATAACAGATTGAAAGAGTATTCATGTATTTTAAAAGGTAAAAGTGAAAACGACACTTTGAGCAATCTGGTAAATTTACCACTTTATGTATACTATTCGTATGCATTTGATTTTACATATAAATTTATAAACGAAAACAAAAAAACAAATATCCCAAAAAAGAATGTATGTGTTATTATTTCAAATAGCGGCGATCAAGAGGGAAGAAACTTATTTATAGAAGAACTTAATAAAAAGGTGCATATTGATTATGCAGGCCAATATAAAAATAACGTAGAGCGTATAAAAGATTTGCATTGTTCTCCAGGATTTATAGATTTTGTATCACAATATAAAATAATTATAACAATGGAAAATTCTAAAAATAATAACTACATAACAGAAAAAATTTTAGAAGGGTTTGCTGCAAATACTGTACCAGTGTATTGGGGTTCAGATAATATTGAAGATTATTTTAATAAAGAGAGATTTATAAATGTAAAAAGTTTTTCTACTAATGATATGAATGAATCAATTGACAAAATATTACAGATATTAAATAATGATGAACTATATCTTGAAATAATTAATAAACCAATCTATGCCAACAATCACGTGCCTTTAAAATTAACTGATATAGCTTATGACATTAAAAAGAATTTAAATATACCGGAAACACAGAGTAAACAATTTATTACATTTGGAAATGCTCTTTATCATAACAGTGTTAAACGAATATGCGATGAAGCTAAAACACTTCATTTTTTTGATCATATAAAAGGTTTTACAGAGGAAGATTTGCAAAAAGATAGTCCTTTTTGGAATAAACATGGGCAATTTATTTTAAATAATAAAATAGGATATGGTTATTGGATATGGAAATCTTATTTAATAAAAAAATGTTTAGACCAATTAAAAGATAACGATATATTGATATATTGCGACGCTGGGTGTCAAATAAATAATAATGGAAAACAAAGATTAACTGAATACATTGATATGTTGAATACAAGTAATTACGGTTTAATTTCGTTTCAATTGGAATTTAAAGAAATACAATATACTAAACAACTTATTTTTGACAAGATAGGTGCAAATGAAAATAAAAATATGCTTCAATGTTTAGGTGGCATTCAAATTATAAAAAAAATGTTCATAGTATGAATATTATCAATGAGTGGTGTACATTGTGCCAGGATTATGATTTGATTAATGATTGTACAAATAATGAATCAAATGAATTTATTGAACATAGACGCGACCAATCTATTATTTCCGTATTAGTAAATAAATATGGAAGTATAAAACTATTAGACGAAACTTACTTTGCGAATTGGAATGATGGATTACGTTATCCTTTTTTGGCAAGACGTTTGAGATAATTGTTTAAATAAATATAAAGGAATAAATAATAATATATTATGTTTATTATTTTAGTTTCTTACCGTGCAAGAGGAATACAGTCATTTCGTCGTACACAACTCATTCACACAATTGAGAATTTCAAAAATTTTTTTGAAAAACACAATAAAGAATACAAAATTGTCATCAGTGAACAAAACAATGACAAAAAATTTAACCGCGGATTACTGCTAAATGCTGCCTTTTTAGAGTCGGAAAAAATATTTACTTTCCCAAAAAAATACATGCATATGAATACAGACTATAGGTTTAATTTATCAAGAGAATTTCCAGAAGAACTTTCAAATATTAACGGTTTTTTAGAATTATTTAGAGTGCACTGGCCGCATTTATCGTTATTAGGCTCCGCTTGTGTATTTGACCCAGAGTCTTACGCAAAAATAAATGGATTTCCTAATGATTTAGAGGGATGGGGGGGTGATGACTGGGCAATATATAACAGAATTATATATAGAAAGGTAAATCTATATACCCCGCCTCATTTAATAAATAGTGGATTTATTATTGAGGAGAATGTCAGTTTTTACAACGACGAGTCTAATAATTTTAAAAACTCTGAGTTAGCTAAAAGAAATGATATAGAAAGTAACGGTCTAACTACTATTAAATATAGTATTGGAGGGCATGGTGAATTTCATGGCGGAAATGTGTTTCATTATTTAATTAATTTTGATTGAAACTATTCATATTGAAATATTTATAAAATTTCATATTTAATTCACGTTGTATATCCTTTGGTATATGTGTTATTGGTCCCGAGTATACTTCGTTCGTATTTTTTATAATGATTATTGCATCATCTCGCTGTTTAATATGGTACAATTTTTTTACCGTATTTGTGTTTGAATCATATCCAGTTTTTACAATAAATGGTTCTGGTTTCATTTCCATGAATTTTGCTCCAATATATCGATCAGCGTCGCTTAAGTCAACTTCTTGCATATAGTATTCCCATTTATCGTTTTGGTCCGCGTCAAAATAACACGTTACTTGATATTTGTGTTGATTATATTTATCTGCACGGCTTATAATATAATTTATTTTTTCTACAGCTTCACTATGAATATTCATCATATCAGATACTTTCAATTTGTTGTTATTTAAATCACAGTCTAGGGGCGTAAGAAAATAAAATGCAGGATCAACTACGTAAAACCGATGTGTATCGTAAGGTATTAACAGAGAAACATGGCATATATGATTGACTCCGGGAACTTTATGTACATTTGGTACACTTGCGGTTATCAAATGAGTATCTATTCCAAGGTTTCTTAAATATTTTTTTATGAATAAACACAATGCAATACAGTTTCCCGAGTTATAATTATTCAGTGTATCTTCCGATGATTCTATCCCATATACGATATAGGGAAAAGTAGAAAAACACATATTGTCATAGCAGACTCTTAGCGCCTCTTCTACCATATCTACGTTTACATTTTGTTTTTTTAAAACTATTTTTTTAAATATCATATTATATATTAATATTTAAAAAATTTACAACTACTTTATCATGGATTCTATCATTGAAAATTATAAAAAAAATAAAAATATACCTCACATTTTAATTTACGGTGATCACAATTCTGGAAAAAGGCGTATATTGTCCAAGTTATTAGATACTATTTATAGTCTGGAAATGAAAAAGTTGTACTGTATGTACATTGAGTGTGCGACTTTTAAGGGAATTAAAATGATACGCGACGATATTAAAGAATTTTCTAAGCAAAATACGTACCAAGTACCGTTTAAAAGTGTTATTCTATACGATGCAGATAATTTAACCATAGATGCACAATATTCTCTCCGTCGTTGTATTGAAATTTATAGCAACAATACGCGATTTTTTATTGTCACTCACAACAAGGACAAATTGTTAAATCCAATATGCTCGAGGTTTATTCACATGTATATACCATCCAAAACAGTTGAGACGGGTACTAGTATATATGTACCGAGCAGTAAAAATGAAATAGAACTTCTGGAAATTGCCGAGAAGTTATATTCGGAAGGTATTTATGGAGACTTGGTCTTGAATAAAATGAAGAATATGCCTAAGGAAAAATATATCAAGATCAAATTTTATTATGAAACTATATGTAGAGAACTAAAAAATGAGACATTAATTATATATTACTTGTTGTGTTATTACAGGAATATTTAATTATTATTACAATGTAAATAATGAATCTTATTTTTATATGTGTATTCAATCAAGATAAATATGTTGATATGCTATTTCTTTTATTAGAAAGTATTGGTATATATGGCAAATTAGACAATACGCATATATTAATCTATACATCTAATTTGTTTATGAATAGAATCAAAGAAAACCAATTTTATAATGATAAAATAATATTTGAAATTAATGATGGATATAATAATGTAGATAATGCACGCAAAGCGAGGTTAGATCTATTTAATTTACAATCTATCGCAAAGTACAAAAAAATACTTTATTTAGATACTGATACACTAGTAAAAAATGATATTAACAAAGTGTTTGATGTTTGCCATGAAGACATCTTGTATGCATTTTCTAGTATATTGTTATTCAATAACTGTGAAAAAATCCGAGAATTATTTAACAAAATAAATGAAGATATTGTTAATACGCCCTATAATTTTAGTTCTTATTATCAACCCTATATAGTATATAATGCATACAAATATCATTTATACAACAACAAAATATTGAAATTATTCGTTGTTAACAATGATAATAATATTCATAGCGATAAGATAATTCATCACTTTCCAGGAATACCTTACCAGCACAAAATAGAAATAATGACTACTTTTTTGAATAATTATAAACATATGGACGCGAGTTGTATTAAAATATAATAAATATATACTTTATTTTCATATAGGTTCAAACATTAGCCCATGGAGTTTAAATTATAATAGTGTAAAATATTTTTATTTTACTTATCTATTTATATTAATTTCATTTATTTAGAAATAAATACATAATCATATATTATAATATTTGGTTAAATTATATGCTTATTAATTTTGAAGAAATTAGAAAAATTTTATTAGCAAATAATATAACTATCAATGGATGTTTTCATATAGGCGCACATGAGTGTGAAGAAATAAACTTCTATAATCATATTGGTTTAAAATATAATGATATTATATGGGTTGATGCACTTCCTTCAAAGGTCAATGAGGCAACTTTAAGAGGTATACCGAATGTATATAATGCTGTAATAACTGATAAAGATGATAATGAAGTGATATTCAATGTTTCAAATAATTATCAATCTTCTAGCGTATTAGAATTTGGTACACATTTACAAGAACATCCTAGTGTGATGTATATTGATAAAATTAAACTAAAAAGTATTACAATTGATACATTTTTTGAAAGAAACAATATTGATGCATCTAAATATAATCTTTGGAATTTTGATATACAAGGAGCAGAATTGATGGCATTAAAGGGAAGTATTCAATCTATAAAACATGTGAAAGCATTGTACTTAGAAGTGAATGAAAAAGAATTATATAAAAATTGTGGTCTCATTACTGAAATTGATACATTTTTATCCGAATATAATTTCAAAAGAGTTTTGACTAATATGACTCAACATGGATGGGGGGATGCGTTATACATATTAAATAGCAATGTTAAGTGTTTATAATTTTCAATGCAATTATTACAATATTAATGGAATATTGTTAAATTTTGATGCTACTATTGAAAATCCAGAATTTGAAGCACCAAAAATTAATTTTGAATTTGTTAATATATAAAATTCTGTTATTGCATCTAATACCTGTTTATTTGTTGTATTTGACAAACTACTGTGTCCTATATCGCAATTACTAATAATAATATTGTTATGTTTTTTCTTAAGTTTAATTTTATAACTTTCATTATCACAACAAAAAAATATATTTTCATTAGAATTTTTTTCAATAAATTCATCTATTTTTTTTTCTGAAAATTCTCGCACATCCCACGTACAATGTACATATGAAACATCTGTTTCTAAGTATTTATCACCTAATCTTAAATGTATTGATATATAAGGTATATCGTGTGGAAATAAATATGTTTTATTTATTTTTACTACATCTGTAAAGTAAAACACCTCATTAATATCTACAACACAGTCATAGTCTACAGTACCGTAATACATATATGGTTCTACTATTTCGGCATCTAATTTGTTAATGTCTTCGTCGTCATACATTATATCGTACTTTAATTTAATATATTCTTCAATAAATATATTATTTTTTTTGTAATATAATCTCTTATTAGCTTGCATACAAAGTTTCAATATATACATAAAAAATTTAATATTGTCGCCTATACCACCATTACCTGTATTAAAATTGTATACAACTGATTTGTTATATGATTCATAATTTTTTATGTAATTTTCCATATATTAATAAATATATTAAATCTAATAAATTAACTAATAAACTCAAGTGTATAAGTTTGAATTATTAAAATAACTTATAAATGTTATAATAATCAGTTGTAGTATATTTCAAGCTCTTTTAATTAGTCCTTTTTATCTTATATATATGATATATCTATATGAAGATAGTCGCGCAAAAGTGATTCGGATGCTTCTAAATTAATATGGGCTACAGTTCAAAATGAGTATCAGACATTCTTTAAAAGTTTTACCATTGATGTTATTAAAAATAAAACATACACGTGGGAAAATTCAACTATAACATTTTTAGACGATTTTAAAATGAATGCAGTTGGACATGGAGAATATAAATTCATAAACTAATATAATATATTCGCTCAATTTGGAGGTAGAAAACATGTTATAAAGTTCAATGATGATTATACTATCTTTGTATCTACAAGAGATGATTTACAGATTGTTTCGGGTAAAATATTCCTATAATGTAATGAAAACTAGGAGAGTAAAAAATAAAAGAAAGAGTAGAAGAGGAGGTAGTACGAAAAGAAATGTTAATGGTGTGAATAAAAACGAATTCAAGTGTGCATGTAGAGAACAGAATATTATGTTTATTCAACAAGCAATTGAACATTATAGAAATTTTGGAGTATATAGAAATATGGGATTGACTCAACAAATTATAGATATGTTTGAAGATTTGAAATATGATCCTGAATATTGTAATATTTGTGAAGATATATATACAAACTTATCTAAAATTGATGCACTATCATTTTATATTGAATTAGGTGATGCATTGTACTCGGATAATAGTGCTGATCTATTCTTGAATCATCCAGAACAATATAAAGAAAACCTTAAGAAAGTTTTAGATAAATATAGAATAACACCAGAGACATTTGTTCAAGCTCTTGAAAGAATTCAAATGGCGACACATAATAAACCTAGAAATAATTCAAAAAGAAGACGTCCTAACTAATTATAATACATTGCGTTCCTATTTTATTATTATTTTAAGCCATTTTACTAATGGATGATTACAGTAGCAACACTTTATCTGATTCCAAGAATGAATGGAGCATTATTCTCATGAACTACTTGACGCCCCATATTGTAGATGGGTTTCGTTCTATATTCAACGAATCCGTACAATTATGTACCGAAAATGACGAGGAGGAAAAGTACTTGATGACCTTCCAGAATCTTTTAGCACGTATTCCAAAATGGAACCAAAGTATCATTGATACCGAAAAAAAACGTATTATTGAGTTATGCAATTGTTCTTATTTAGAAGATATTTTGACCTGTGTGCATATCATTCAATTGAAGATTCTTTCTTGTGTTCGTGTTGGTTCTGAAACAAAAAAGGTATCTATTGACATTCCAGATTTTAGTGTTTTTATTCACCAAGCTTATACCAACATTGCACGGAAATTATATTCTAATATCTATCTTTTTGAGATTGACATCCAGCCTCTTGAAACACAAAAGCGCAACAGAGAGTTTGAACACATTGTACAGACGTGTATTATGAACACCATTCGTGATCGCATTCCAATTGAAACTTTGTTGCGCCAGTATATTGATGAAACACAAGAAATAGAAACAACCAAGGTTGAAAAAATTGTGGAAAGGCCTGTAAAAGCAGAACCAATCGCAAACACAAATGTAAAAATGGAACCAACTGTAAAAATGGAACCAATGACGGATGTAAAATCGGATCCAATGGAGGATGAGGAACCAAAAGTAGAAACATTCTCACCCGATTCATTTGACAAAGCCGAGTCAAATACAAACTCTATGAACGTGTCTAATTTCAAATCTTTCAATGTTGAATCCGAGCCTCGTATTAAATTTTCTGAAAACAATTCAATACTCACATTTGATTCTCCCGTAGAACCGATGAGTTTAGGAGAAAGTATACCCATGGATGATTTTGAAGTACTTGACTTATCTAGTAATGAAAAAATCAATATTGACTTTGAAGAATTGTGAATGCGTTAAAATATATGAACTATTTAAGTATATATATTTTAATGGAAAACCTATATATCGCACTATGTATATCTGTATTATTTTTTATTTTAAAAATGGTATTAGACAAAGACAAAGAAGACGAAGACAAGCGCAATAACATGAAAGATGCCGTATTTGTCTTCTCTATTAGTTTACTAGTATTGTATGCTAAAAACTATTATTTTTTAAAAGAATCTGGTAAAGCAAAGGTATTTACAAATGAACCAGGTTTTTAATTTTGTCTATATCCATGACCGTTTTTGGTTTTTGTTTTATTATGTATTTCTTGAAACACTCGTGTCCAAACTGCTTTTCAGGCGTATGGTTATGCACTAATCGTGCAATCATCTTATAGAGCTTAAAATCGGGATATCTCTCTTCACCATTCTTTTTATACAATATGTTTACATTGTTGTCGTCGTACAACCATGAAAGAATCATATCGTATACAGGTACTTTTCTATAATCGTCAATATGTTTGATATCCTCTACTATAAAATCTATCATCGAACATGCAAGGCGACATAAATCAAAACTATTATTAGGTTCAATCGTTGGCTTGTCTGGATTGTAAAATGGCTTGAAATTGTACTGAGTATGTGCAGTACCATTCTCCGAAAAGCTATCACTGCAAAACATCGTGTCTTTCACAGTATATATAGAACGTCCAAAATCTATAATCTTGTATATTTTTCCATAAGTCGGTATTTTATAATATACTCCATCAATCTTGTAAGATAAATGAGTTTTATCGGTTGTAATGTACATGATGTTGTTTGTATGTAAATCATTATGAGTAAATTTATAAACTGTCTGATACACATGTAGCATGACTATAATCTGAAACATTGCGCTTTCTAGTTCTTCCATTGTTATCTTGTCGGATTCTAAAATAGAATCAAATGTCATTTCGCAACATTCAATAGATACTACTTGAGTAGGTATTTTGTCTATCGTAAGAATTAATTCGTCTATTTCTACATCAACACTATCATCGTCTGTACTCCATTCAGATTCAGATTCTGACATCGCTTCACATTCATCGTCAGAGTTATCCACGGTTGAATGATCTGAATCACATGAATCTGAATTGTAGCATTCGTCTGGAACAATTTCTTCTAAATCTAATGCATCTAACGTAATTTCATCTTCTGAGCCACTAAGTTCATCTGCTTCTATTGCAATATTTTCGTCACTAATAGATACAGGGTCTTTCTTTTGAAACATGCTGTTAAAACTGGGGTCCTTAAATCGGAATAATTTATTCAAATTCTCATTAAAAAAACTAGAGTCGCATAAATATTCAAAATCATCTGATATATTTATATTGCAATTTTTTGTTAAACACACGTAGCTGTCATAAAAATCTATTCCATGCACAAATCCGGCGTCCTTTAATAAAGATGTCAGATAATAGAAAAAACCATCTACATATGCGTAATTATGTATGGAATGGATGTATTCATTGTAGGATGAATCAGATGTATCTGTATTAGGCGCGGGCAGAGATTTCATCTGGTCGGGTTTGTATTTACCTATTAAAAATTTAACATAGTCCACTAGGGTTATATACTTTTTAAAACATTCTCTCTGCACACCCGAAATATCTACGAATGTATACTTGTTATACGAGTTGCGTGAGAGATATTCACCTACCTTCTTTTTAATATTTATATTTAATGTTTCATAAATAGGGTTATATTGTGTAATTTCATTTTCATCATAAGGCATTTCACAATTGCTCATTTAGTTAAAAATATAAAAAACTAAATGGAATTAAACTCAAAGTTAGATTATAAAGACTTTCATAAGATTGTCTTAAAGAAGGGTACGTTTTTGTTTAAGCATGAGCGCCATTGCTGCATAATTGTGGAGATCTAGCAACGTATCATTTAATCCTTCGTCATCTACCAATACGATACCACTATTGCTAATAGAAATGGCGCGTTGAATTTTATCCTCAATGCGGACTAAAACTCCCACCAGACCGAATTTAGCAAAAGCATCTCCATAATCTTTATTTTTTCTCTCAAACAACTCCAAACCCATTTGTTGTATTTCCTTCATTTGTTCAACACGATTCATTTCATATTATTATATCTTCTTTTTATATGTATTCTATTACAAATTATACATATAAACAGGCTAAACGTTTGGGTGTATCGGTGAAACCTTCTAAAAATACAACTAAAAAATTAAATGTTTATAAAGATAATAAGAAAGTGGCGAGTATCGGCGCGTACGGTATGAGCAATTATCCAACTTATATGAAAACACATGGCAAGACATATGCAAAAAAACGTCGGCGTTTATATAAAATGAGACATGAAAAGGATCGTCATGTAAAATGGTCCAGGGGCTGGCTTTCAGACAAATTATTATGGTAAGTCATCTGCATATTTTTATTTATAAACCCCAATTTTTCATAAAAGGGAATATTGCTGTAGTTACAATCTAGAATCACTTTATAACAGTTATTTAGTTTTGAATCTTCAATTAACATCTTTAGTATAGTTGTTGCAATATGACGACCCCTGTATTCTGGACTAACTACTACATCTTCTATGTGTCCTACTTTTTTGCCACCGTGTATTATTTTAGGTTCATATATGATAGTACCGGTTCCTATGATTTTATTATCTATATGACATACTATGATTTTACCCATTTGGCTTATATCACGAATGTTATTAATAAATGTATTTAATGATATAGTCGGCGCTTCTGTTAAATTCTTTAATAAACTGACATAATTATCTACAACTTCAACGAGGTTTAGATTGACTATATTACAATATTTCATTATATATATTTATTATTATCAATACTTTGCAATAATCGCATAGATATTATATTGATATAATATATGCCATTGTCATTTTTTTCACGCAAAAAGCCAATTGTTCCTGCGAACAAATCAGCGGCGAATAAAGAAGCAAATAAAGCTGCAAAAAAAGATGCAACAGAAAAAGCCGTAAAGGCCAGACTCAAAAAACATTCAACAAATGCCAAATATACAGCTATACTAAATAGGTTATCAGCTGATCCGGTTTTAAAAAAATCAAGACGACTTCATAAATTGAAAGTAAAGGCACATTTTGCAAAGAGTAATTTATCAGCAAAAATTAATGATTTCCAATATCGTGGCAAAGGTACACAAAAAAACGTAGAAAATGCACAAGATGCGTATAATACAGCATACCAAAATCTTGAAAATTTTGCAAATGCTAATTATGTAGAGAGTAATAATAATAGTTCGCCTACAAAACCTAGTCCATTTATAAAACCTTTTCCTGAACGAATGAAAGAAAAGAGTAATGCATATATTGCTTCCAAAGCCCCAGTTGGGAAATTGTTAGATTTAAGTGAACATTTGCCAATCAGTGAGGAAAATCAAAAATTATTAAATGAGGCATCTAATGATGACTTAGAACAACAAGTTGCTACATTAAATAATTCACCTAATGAATTAGAACAACAAGTTGCTACATTAAATAATTCACCTAATGAATTAGAACAACAAGTT
>Ga0209550_10004284_pt1 | contig 13512 bp, 7 predicted proteins | sample LauGreSuBDMM15SN_2_FD_187567 | JGI IMG/M metagenome (GOLD analysis project Ga0209550, IMG submission 187567) | Freshwater lake microbial communities from Lake Michigan, USA - Su13.BD.MM15.SN (SPAdes) (version 5) | ecosystem: Environmental > Aquatic > Freshwater > Lake | place: Lake Michigan, USA... | reverse complement strand
ATATGTGTACGTCAATTTCAGTTTGAATCTAGTTGTAGTCGAAAGTGGAAAGCTCGGCGAGGCCAAAAAAGCTGCATAACCAATTTTGTTTTCTGATCGACCCTGAGAAAGTGGGAAATCAAACTGAGTGATACCAGGCCCAAGTGGGGCCCGCCTCTCTTCAGGAATCGGAATTTCGACTTCTCGTCCTCGGATAGGACGAACGTTCGTTTGCGCACCTACAAGTGGAATCGTCTCCCATAGCCCGTTAACGATCGCCCCAATGGAAAGTTCTGGAATATGGTCGCGCCACAGAGGAATATCTCCCGCCAGATCTTGCAGATTCCTCAGACGAACCCCACCTTGAACCGGACTCTCATCAACAATGATTGGGAGGTCAAATTCGCCAACAATCTCGTTGTAAAGAAGTGGGGAGTCCTGCAGTTCACTCCTCTCTGGGCCAGTTGAGCCAGGTCGCACTCGGCCAGATTGATCAACAGATGAGTAATCAGATCTTAGATTGTCCAGATCTGCTGCTTTTCTGAGAATAACCGTCGGTGTACGTTCCCAGTAATAGCCGTTCGTTAATGACAGTCGTTCCAATAAATCTGAATCAAATCGAGCAATAAGTTTAGTGGCATGAAGAACTCCATCAGATTCGTCATACACAACTACTTGAAATCCATCACCATTGATTTGTGAATAATCAATCGATTCAAAAACAGCGGCTACGGATCTCGGCAGAGGTTCTGCTCTTGGAAATCGGGAGTTTAAATTACGTCTGAGCATCCCTAATTCAAAATCATTCAAAAAATCTGGATACAACCACTGCAAGATTGAACTTGTGAATACAGAACTGAGTTTCTGACTAAAGCTTCGCGCAGCCGCATCTAGAAGTCTTGGCTCCGCAGTTCCACCAAAAAAGAGGTCTCTACTTGACACGGTTACCGCATCGGGATGTTCAACCACGAGATCAGCGTCAAAAAGTTCAAGGCTCGTAGCGGCCGACTCTCCCTTCCAATACTGCCATACAAACTGCTCACTTAACTCAGAAGCCGCAAGAGAATTTGAGGTCGCGTACATTGGTTGAACGTACGTTAAGTCAATGCAGGCCACATCAGTAAACTTCTGTTTCACAGTGAATGATCGTTTTGCATCCTTGGTCGCAACCTGAATCGGCATGCACCATGTCTCAAGGGCGAAAGATTCATAGTCAAACAAAACTGGCATGCTGCCGAACAACGTTTTGCCTTCAGGAATTTTTCGTGCGAATTCTTCCCATGTCGCAATAAGTTCACGTCGCTCCTCGATTGCGCAGCGATCTACTTCAATATCATCATCAAGTCTCTGTAACCACCGCCACGCGTCCCATATGCGCCGATAGTCCCGGTGTGACAAGAGTGTGTTGTTGGCAGATAGGTTCTGCCATTGTGAAATTTCATTCGCTTGCTCCGAGTGGAGCCAACGATGAATATCTGTAACCAGCTCATCTTGATCGCCTAAACAAGCCATCCGTAACTCAAGTAATTCAACTAAGCGAATGAGAAAGGCCTTAAACAGACGATTCTCCGGAAGGTCAATAGATTGGTAGCGTCTCACCGCTTGCATATAGGGCCGATCACTGAGCTTTTCTCGTATCGTGCGTCCGGATCGCCGACTAAGAGCGATAAAACTAGCGGCGTTCAATTCCCGAACTGAACGAAGTGGCAAAACTGCCTGGTCCCGTTTTGGGCTGTTGTTTAGTGAGTTAACGATGCGCTTGATCGCTGCCCTACTGTGATCTGTAATTCGCCACAATCTGTCTCGGATGATTTCATGATCATCTTCAGAAGCCAATCGACGGACTACTTCATCAAAGCCAAGAATTAGTGCGTCACCCGTTCTTGGGTCAAACTCGGCAATTCGTGTGTACCAATGACGTTGACCCAAAATCTCACGAGACAGTTCACCATCTAAACCTTCGTTGTTAAAGAATGTGTATAGATCACGCTGATTCATCAGATTGTTCAATTGGTTCAACGGGCAGATTCATCTGGTCTTTCAGATAGTTAGCTGTCTGCCACATAAACTGTCCGTAGCCGAGATCCATTGCTAAGTCGAAGTCCTCCGCTAGATCAAAGCCATTGCCACCAATACCCGCAACTAGCTGACCACGAATCTTGTCCAGGCACTCATCTCTTGTTTTACCTCGTGTGTCAATACCACGAAGCTTTGGCATCACCTTCTGCACCAATTGATCTTCAAACGCGATATGCATGGCCTGCGCTTTTCTGGTCGTGTCACCGCCAGCAGCCCGAACGTCGGGATGATTTGCCATGTAGTACTCAACTGATTGCCACACGCGGTGTCCAATAGCTCTACCTGCAACCGCCAACGAGTCATTCATCTCTTCAATAAATGATTTGAAGGGCCTGACATCTTCCTCTTCAAATGTACTTTCGCGCACAAGCCAACTTTGCCATGTGCTCAATGGCAATCCGCTACCTCGATTTGCGTCATCAAGTGGACGAAGCTCTGTGCGTCTCTTCAAAGTCGTTGGTCTTGGGAAGTAAATGATAATTGCGCGGTCAAGCACTTTGTCAGAAAGAGACTTTGTTGTCTCATCTTGATTCATTGTTCCAATCCAAAGTACGTTTCTGCCAAGTTTCAGTTGATATGGATCTATTCCCGAACCAACTTTGACCAAAAGCGAAGGAACATCAGCGCCCTTCCGTCCGCGTCGTAACTCAAGCTTGCTCAAGAATTCTGCAAAATACAGTTCAGGATGTGCGAGGTTCATTTCGTCAAGAAGAACTAGACACAGTGAGTCTCTTAGGCCAGGATACTCAACGCCACGCGAATCTTTGCCGGCAGGTATCTGGCTCTGAGCGAGAAACCTGAGAACAGATTGCGCGTCAAACCGATTATCAATTGAGTTGAAATATCCAAGCATTGATTCTTGGCTGTCCCAGTTCGGCTGTACCGACAAGGGTTCAAAATAAAGCCCTCCAAAATGCGAATAAAGACGCGGCAGTTCAGATTTTCCAGTGCCAGACACGCCTGCAAGAATCGTTATCGGCGACCATTCGGAAGTCTTAAGTGCTGTGTGAAAAGCCTTCAGTATTCGAGAGTCAAAATGAAGGCCATAGGAATCACAACTCTTTGCAATACCATCTAGCCACTCAATTTCACCCATACTGTCCAGCGTCACGGCGCTCACCTTTGGATTGATTTGGGTCAATGGAATGAGTGGTCTTTCAATTATTCTGTAGCGCTCTTCAGCCTCGGCAGGGGTCTCATAAGAAGCCCTTAGACGACGCAGTTCGGATGTTGCTTCATTAGCTGCCGACTCAAAGATTTGTGCTTTTTGCTTAAGCGCCTTGTTTTCCGCATCAAAATTGTCGATTTGAAACATCAAATCGCGAGACCTGCTGGCTAACAACTCATTCTGTTGGACATGCTTTGATAATTCATCTATTCGGTTCAGCAAGGAACGCTTCTCCTGTTCAATGGACTTCAACTGTTCGCGGACTTCTTCGGATGGCCTAGATGCAAGTTCCTCTCGTTGCCTCACAATCTGGTCGTTTAGAGCCCTTAGTTCTGAAATCACAGCCGCTGGTTCGCGACCCCCAAGCTGTAGCTCGAGACGCCCATAAGCGCTCAGAAGCTCTTCTTGCGATTGAATCGCAGCTCTCAGCCTGTTGCATTCTTCCGACGAGCTTCTAACTTTCGCTCTCAACGACTCCATTTCTTCTGCATTTAGGCTTTCAACTTCGTCATCAAGATTCTCTCGACGACGTTCCAATTGCTGCCTAATGCGTTCTGTCCGAACTTCAAGTTCGCGATCATTATCTTCTAACTCTGCTCGACGACCTCCAAGCTCGCTTTGAATAGCTGCTATCGCACCTTTTTGCCGTTCCAATTCATCGGCTTGTTCTCTCAACGATTCTGTTTGCTGTAAGCGCATTTCCTCCCAAGCGCCACGCTCAGTCTTCATTACTTCATTGACCCGATCGCGTTCTTTTGTTAACTCTCGAGTTAAATCAGCAGTTTGAAGTTCATAGAGCGCCGAAATATCGCTTTCAAGATCAGATATGGCTTTGGAACGCATATCCGAAATTTCGCGATTCAACTTCATACGCTCATCTGCGTACCCTTGTTCGCGTTCTGATTCTGACTGTTTTAGGTCTTTCTCACGGACCACCAAGACTGCCTTCTGCATCTCAATTTTTTGCTTCTCGGCAATAAGCGTTTCTGCAACTCGGGAAAACTCTTCCAATAGGTTCACTGAACCACCGGTCACTTCCGAGACGGCACCTAGTTGGGCACGAAGTTTTTCCAGTCCGGACTGAAGGACCTGCTGACTCTCTCGAACAGCATCGCTAAGTTCGTTAACATCAAATTCACCATTCGGTGAAGCAGCAGAAGTGTCCTCGCCCACTATCGTTTTTGCTACCGGGGGCTTTGGTGCTGGAGGCCTTGGTGCTGAACGGTTATTGTTTTTTTGTTTTTTGGGTGGATTATTCTGCGACATGCATAGTGCCCTTATTTGCTAATTGAGATCAAGGTTACAACAGTATTTATGATTCGATTTCTTAAGTCAAGAGACTCTGATTTTGACATGAACACGGGTTCGTTATCATGACCGCGTTGTTTAATCACATCTGCAACCAAGATGAGAAAATCTTCTTGTGCAACTGCAATTCTCTCAAGAACCAAATCGTCTACACGCAGTAGCATTGCAAGAACGAGTGCTCCGAGGGTCGAGTCATCCCCCGCAAGTGCTGACTTAATACGCCTAAGGCTCACCGTTTGAAGCGAATTGGGTAGCACTCCGAGTCGACATTGAATGGCCCTTTTCTGCGCCTCCTCTATGAGGTTCGATGTAGGGGCTTCTGAAAGGCTGGTCTCGTACACTAGTTTTCGCACAACCGCTTGCAGTGCCGAATACAAATCGCTCACAAATGAGCGAGCATCATCACCATCGATACTGTTACAGAGATACTTTTCTACATTTAGCAATGAAGTGCGGGCACTCAGTCCAATCTTCTCAAACACTTCGTAGCCAAGTAGTTCGATCAAACGCGATCGAGCCAGCAACCGAATGTCGGCGTTTGCACCAGGGTCGAACGGATTTCGCATGGCGTCGAACTGAATCGCCGGCAGCAATGTGCTGATGACAGTTCGCATCATTGAATCTGAATCAAGTTCAGTTTCTTCACCTACCTCATAGTTTTTCCCGTGCGCCTGCTGGGACCGATGGTGACCAAGTGCACGTAACAACTGAATGAAATCAGGAAATAGTCGAGCTACTTCTCGTATGAGATGCTTAGGATTCGAGTCTGCTTGGACTAGCGAGATGGCTAATACAGTCTCCATTTCTGGCCTCTGATTAAAAAAATCTATGAACTTGCCTTTAGCAAGAACACGAAAACCCGACCTGGGGACTTCAAAACCGACTCGGCCTGTCGCAGAAGCGAGAAAATCATTTGACACGTGTCGAAGTGTTTCAACTGCTGCTTCTGGATCATTCATTACACAGGAGTAATACAAAGCCCACTCCAGCGATGCGTAGATTTCGCCGCTTGACCTGAAGTTAGCGCCCCGCGCAGGAGTTAAAGCCTTAAGCAGTTTCGAGTACGCCTGAATCTCATCATCTGTGACTGACATGCCGAGTGGACGAGAGTCTTTTTCAGGCGATTTACTCCGGTGAAGCAAACTCTTATGCCAAGCAGAAATCCAATCTTGAATCTTCTCATCACTCTCCAGCCTTCTGGCAAATGAGCCCTCCAGAATATGAGAGAAACCAAGACCGAATGGGTCGACGATTCTAAAGTCACCATCTTGCTTCCCTATGAATATCGAGCACGCAAGATGATGACTCTCGGAACGATTATTTACCCTAATTTGTTCAACTACAGGAATTGAAAAATGCTTGTCGTGAGCACGGGCACGACGTTTCATCTCTTCGATTGCGGTGAGCACTTCCCGTGTCGAGGGAGGCCCCAGCACTCGAGATTCACGACTAGGACCGATAACTCTGTCTAGTCGCATATCTCGAGACTCAAGCGTAGAAGTATTGTTAAGAGGTTTAACAAAGGGAAGAATATTTCCACCGACTAACTCCCGAAAAACGATGGCGGTGGAATACTTCTCCACTCGGCTTTCAAAGAAAGTCTCACTATGTGTCTTGAGAACTGAGTTGTTTTCATCAATCAAGCCCTGATCGCGAAGTTTGAGAACGACACTACGAACCAAATCAATTGGGATACACGTTTCATTTGCGATGGTTGAATTGTCAATACTCCCAAGTACACCCAGTAACTCAAAAACAACTGTTTCAAATGGATTTAACTGATGCCCTGAGACTGTCGCTCTGGGGGGAAGCGTGACACGATATGCGTCCACGGGCCAACCAATAACCCTGGTTTTCCCAATCTTGTCTTCAAAAAGCTCAGAAGCAGCAAAGAACAGAGGTCGAACAGCCACGGTGCCCTACTTCTCTGTCGCATTAATGAGTGTCGATTGCAATCTAGCAACTCGATAAAAGTCGGCTAAACCAGGAATGTACTCATCAGCTAGAGGATGACTAACCAACGCAGGATCGCCGACGACGACCAAGAGTTTTTTTTGTCGACTCATGGAGACATTCAAACGATTTGACAAACACAGATGTCCAAAAACCCTCATGGCTTCTCTAGCGGCATCAGTGTCAGCGGTACGAGGTGATTGTCGTACCGTACGAACGACCGAAAGAAGTACGACATCGAACTCCATTCCTTGGAAGGAGTCCACCGTACCGACCTTTACCTGTTCCTTGTCTTGCAGCACTGACCCAAGACGTTGTTGAACTGCAAATTTTATTTGATCTGCCTGGGCCTTATAAAAAGATATAACGCCGTAAGTGAGATTGCGCCCCTCCGGACTGGCAATCCACTCTGTCAGCATTTTCACTATTGGGTCGATCTCTGCCTGACGCACATAACTTGTGCCAGGCCGACGCTCCTCCCCTTTATCGCGCGTAACGTCAACCCACATGGCAGATGCATTATGCGTGCCAGCCAAATTGTGGACAAAAGATTCGGCGGGGAGACCTGAGTCAAACTTCTCAGACTGATCGTGCCGCTCGTAGAAATTACGGCTAATAAAAGAACCCAGATTTGGATGCATGCGAAACTGCTTGTCAAGTGTGACTCGACGTTGAATTCCGTCGCGCTCTTCTAGCACCTTCAGACGATCCGAAAATAGATACTCAAACATTGACCGCTTTAACCACGCAGTTTCCCCATCGCCTTCAGTGCCGTCCTCCATCTGAGCCTCGATACTCTTTTCAATGATTTGTGGTAACTGCCTATGGTCTCCAACCAAGACAATCCTCTTACCTTGAGCAAGTGCAATCATTAGGTCAGGAGGTGTTACACGCGCCGCCTCGTCAACGATGACATATTCATACTCAATTATTTCTTCATCTTCCGAAGCGCTACCACCTATTCGAGAACCACTTTTTCGGCGACGTACCTCTCCGCTCACACTCTGCTGAACAGTTGCAGAATAAGCAAAACTGTAGGTACTTACTGCGTCAATCATGCCAGCAGCATTGTTTTCAAGTTGCGCAAGAAATGAAACAATGGCTGCCGTCTTGCGGTCCAAAGCAGACATTCCGTCTTCTTGAAGACTCCGAATCGCGATGTTAGCAATTTCTAATACTTCATCGTTGTGTTTTTCAACTCTGAATACCGGCGGGGCAGTCAACTTATAGATCAACGAGGTCTTCAACTCAAACAGGTTCTTAATGAAAGGCGGAACACCTTTCTGTTGATCCCAGCAAGATGCACGCTTCAACAAATCTCTTTCATCGGGACTAACAAACTCATCTAGTTCGTCCAATGCGTCAGCGGCGCGTTGAGGGCCGTCATCTGCAAAACTCTCTGGTCTAGTGCGAATGCTGCGAACCACGGGCAAGAAGTGATTTTCCTCAGACGCAAGACGGTCGCGTGTTAACAGTTTCTGCTCCATCGCAACCACGCGACGACCTAACTTTTCCTTAAGTGCTAGTGAATCCAAATGATTAATGGATTGCATCAACATCAGCGCCAACCTATTTGATGGCATCTGGAGATACTGGACGACTAAATCGCTAATTTGACGTTCTTCTTCATGAATAGATATCTGAGGATTTTCCTCACGCAATTTTTTAGCGATTACAGAGCACCAATCTTCTAAGTTTCGCTCGAATGCAGTTCTGTCGCTTACTTTGGAGCCAGAACGACCTCCAAACTTAGGAACCGGCAGGCCGTTAAGAGAAATTCTGTCAATCATGTTCTCAACCGCATCTTGTTGAAAACCAGTAAGGAGCACTTGCCCTGAACGAATAATCCCATCACTGGTCGACATCTCATTTAGACGTTCTAAAATTGCCGCGATGACCGTTGTCTTTCCCGTCCCCGGAGGGCCTTGAATCAGAGCGACGTCGGGAGTATTGAGAGCCACGTCGATTGCACGTTCCTGCATGTATGTCGGTGGGTTCTTGAAAACTTTTTCTCGCACAAACATAGTAAGGGGTTTCACCCGTTGAGGAGAACGAAGCACATTCGGTTGCCCACCCTCTTCAATGAGCAAGCCAAGTTGTGGGTTAGCTGTTTTCCCTTCAAGAATCTGTCGCCTCGCCCGTTCACGACGCTTTATCTGGGCAACGTTTCCTCTCGTGGGTAGAACCAGCACGCCTTCCTTCGGCAGTGTTTCAGTCCGCAAAACAAGAGTTCGTGTTTCACTGTCCCAACGCACAAACTGTAGACGTTCAGAACTCTGCGGCTCTCGCGAACCTAGAGAAATCCGAGCATCGTCTTCTCTCAGAAGATTCTTTGTGAAATCAGAAAAAGTGATACCGGTATTTGAGAGATACTCAGGCAGTTCAACGACATGGGCTAACTCATGATCTAATCCCATAGTGTTGAGAGTTTCAAAAGCTGTTTCGGATGCCTCATTTATCTGAACAGAAACCGTTCCATCCTTCCTTTGAAGAACCTTGGAATAAGTGAGACAACCAAAACTTCGTATATCTTCCAGAAAACTTTCACCCTCAAGTTCAAGGTAGCGATCCCACCTCTTCAGATAACTAGACCTATCAACTGTTAAGTCGGCTAGTTGTGCCGTAGCCAGTAACTGAATTTTCCCTGTTCTTGTCCAGTCATCAAATCGAAGGCGACCTTTCGCCAATCTGACCGACCCGTTTACTTTGTTTCTATTCTCCGTGAGACGCGTTATCACAAAAATTGATTCGCCAGAATGCATCTCGGTAGCAGTCGCTACAAACCGAATGTTTTGTCCGACAACACAAAACGAGTTACTGGGATTCGGTGTCGGCAGAACTCCCTCAGAAAATCCACGGGAAGTTTCGCCACTAAATTCGGAAATTACAATGTTGTTATCAGACCCTGCATAGCTGGAAGCAACTCCCACTTCTGACTCAAGTTCACTTCTGATAGCCGGCCCAGCAACGACCAGAAAATAAGACTCATCGCCGAAAGTGAAGACACATTCATTATGAAGCCACTCTAAAGTCGTGGTTTCATGACTCTTTCCAAGCTTGACTGCAGATGACACAACATACTCATCGACACCAATTCCGACATCACTAAATTGCAGAACGGCACCTGGGAAGAACGCAATTCTGAGTTCGACACTACCGTCTGCTGCTAGGTCAGCAATTTCTGCTACCAATGTCCGGCCCATATTCAACTCGTGATTTAGTTGACGTACGCGATTATCTTCAATCAGGCGCACAGAGACAACAGACCCTTCTAGAGATAGATCAAAGACGCCCTGTAATTGACTCGGAGTTATGGTCTTTACATTTGGAGACTCAAGTACACCACTGACATGAGGTTCAAAGGAATACCCATCAATGCTTTTCACTCGGACAGCAAAAATTACAACTGGTAAACTTTGAAAGTTCATTGTCCCTGCCCCACATAAGCAACAACAAGATTATGCGGCAACGGTTCACTGCCCTGCGTGTGCGTAGTTGTTTCGTCATCAAAATCAATTTCAGCTTCAAATGCAATTGAAGCATGTAGTTCAAGATTGAATACATTGAATAGACGATGAGGCAGGTTCACTTGATCACTTCCAACTTGTTGGACAAAGCGCCAATGCCGGGTTGTAAACACAGCGACTTTGGGACGAGAACAGCCACAAAACGGGCACGCCACAAAACTGAAGTAGTAACTCATCGAGCATGATGGGCATACAACTGATTCATCATGTGCGCGAGCTAACTCAAGAGCCCAAAAACTTAAAGTCGGTCTACGCCAAGGTTTTTCTCTGCCGTGACCGAAGGTTTCATGAAACAAGTTATCTAGGTTCGCTGTGAAAACAATTGACCTAGGCAAACCACCTAAAGCTTTGTTTGAATCATCTTCTGTGTCATTGACATACGGTAAGGTTCCCGCATAGGCCTGGGCGTAAAGGTCATCTACTGATGATTCGGCACCTGATTCAACGTCCCAGTCCTCGGCATCTTCGTTGGACTGCAGCACCTTTTGTCCGACAAACGGATGAATCAACGTGATCATTTCAAAGGCCATCACAGCAAACGCCCACGCATCGGTACGTGGACGAGCCCAGTCACGACCTTGCACAATTTCTGGAGCACCATAGCGCGGCGTGTAGACCGCACTTCCGCCACTCTCAAGTTCAAAACGAAGATTGTCTGCATCAATCAACCAGACATTTCTTGGATCTTCCTCACTCATGAAGCAATTGTTCGGTGAAACATCGCAGTAAACAAGACCTGCGGCGTGAAGCCGCGCAAGTATTGATGCAAGAATTGACAGTACGCCTAGACGTCGCTTTGTTGATCCAGAAATCGAATAGTGCATCAGTGCAGACGCGACCTTTACGTCATCCACTCCGGATAGCCATTCAGGAACTGGCAGTTGCGCACGCCTCAATCTCGCCTTTCCATTGAATTCAAAAAAACTGAACGGTTCCATTTCATTCAGGAGTTTCATCACGTAGCCAGGCTCATCTCGCAGCACCGCCACTGGAAACGAGATAGGCAACCCGGAGGGAACTGGCAGACACCTAACATTCCTGATTTGATCTCGAAGTTTAGAATTAGCACTAGAAGCATCGGCTACACGTAAAGGTTGCTTAACCGCGATATCTGGATCACTCGTTCGATACACAACCCCTTGCCCACCGCGTGCGATTTCCCCAACGAGTTGATGGCGATACCCGTACTCATCGGCAATTCCATCCTCACTTAGAGAGTATGGGTTACTCATTGTCTACCGCCAACCGGTAGAGGCAAGCAATTGTTTTGTCATCTGAATGTTTTGGCACTGGCCAATTATCTAACATCTCTCGTACACGGCGCGTTGCAACACCTCTAGAAAGTTGACAATGCACCCCAACAAATCCGCGCATGAATCCGGACACATCTTTTAGATCATCTGAAACCCCATCAGTGCAGAGAACGACGGCTCGACACTCAGATTCTTGAATGTCTCGCACCATCCACGAGCCGGTGTCGACTCTTGAGCCAAGCGCGACCGTCATGTTCGAGAATCCGTCGTTTTTATCGTCTTGCAGTGCAATTACTTCGCCATTGACTTTTACTACCGCCACACACCCATCACCCAGAATGCCAATGCGCATCAGTCCATTCTGAAGTCGTATCGCAAACAGACAAGTTGCCGAGGTATCGCGTGGGTTGAGCGGCTTGATGGCGTCAAGCCAAAATTGAACAATCTCCTTTGACCACTCTGAAACCTCGGCGGCAATAGTTACTTCAGAGAACTTCTTGGCAGCTCTCTCCACCGCTATGCACGCAGCTTGGCTTCCAAAATTTGACAAGGACTTTGAGCCCAGACCATCAGAAACGACTACCCCATCTCCCCACCGATGATGAAATGAGGACCAAGCATCTTGGTTTGATTTAGCTGTTACTACATGTCCGGGGCCTGTAACACTTGCCCCAAAACTGCTCCACTTCTGGTAACCAATGCTCACTCTTCGAACCACCCATCCAGAAGAACTAGCAGTCCGTCAACATCTGCAACTTTCTGCCCCTTTAGTGCAGTGGTTCCGTCGTGCCCAATTTTTACAAAGCGAACAATGTCTCCACCTACGCTCTTACCCTCAAGTCGTATAGAACGTCCGCACTCACCTGACCAACCCCCATCTGTCAGCACAAGAAATTTGGAATTGTGTTGTTGCTTAATAAAGGAAAATAACGCATCGCTACTCGAACTACCGTGACAGTCAAAAAGTTCTACAGGCACTTCATCGTCAACTTGCCATCTGTAAGCCTTAACTTCTGTACGCCAAGTAGCAATTCGAAGGTCGACGGGATTGGCATAACCAAATCTGAAGTATTGCTCCACCTGTCGAACAACACCACGAGTTACAAGCCGTTTTCCACTCTCGGCCATGCTTCCCGAGACATCGCAGACAAGCCAGAGTTGATCCACTACCAATATCCATCATCTGCTGGGGGTTGTGGTGGAGGATTGTCTCCCTGTTCGGAATTATCTGCGTCCCTGATGGGTGGAGCCAGATCTAGATCATCGGGAATCACATTCGGATCAACCGACAGGCTTCTAGTCACCACGGACATCGTTACATACTTAAAAAATTTGGGGATTTCTTCGACCTCATTAGCCTCAAAAACCCTATGTTCAGTCCCACTGATGAACTTCTCAAGTGTCGATCGTCCACTACCACTGACCGCTTCTGGACCAATTGCAAGAGCCATGCGATCACACTTTGACGACCGACCTTGGCTCACAAAATCCTCTAACTTGTCTTTCCATGAATCTGTCGGTTGACCATCTGAGACGAGAACAACAAGTGGCCGAAACGCACGTCCTGGTGTCCGTTCACGATCTTCGATGAGAGATTTGGCAACCTCTATCGCACCACCTAGCGGTGTGCCGCCACTGGCGTTTAGGTCACGATATACAAACTCGCCAGCAGATGCCGGAGGATGAGCCAACTGCGATGTGTCTCCGAAAGTAATCATGGAAATCAGAAACTCTGTATGACCTGACTCTTCCTTCAACAAAGTAGCCAACATCTTTTTGACAGCAAGATTTAGTGTCTGAATTTTGGGGCCACTCATTGATCCAGACTTATCAAGCAACAAAACAATAGGAAGTGGCTTTGGCTTTGGCATCGTGAACTCAGCTGCATTGAACTGAGACATTTCAGACCCCCCTTGGATAGACATCGGTACTTTTGAATTCTAGTTGAAATTTTGTCCTACTGAATTGCCGAACATATCTCATCGCAACTAGTCAATCAAGAAGATGTGCTCACTATCGAAGACTGATGCTACGTCTGCTACTGCAAGGCTTTCACCGTATCGACAGTACAAATAAAAGAACCCCCGCCCAGAAGGCGAGGGTTCTTTTTTGAAACGCACTTAGGAATTAGCCGCGAGCCTTGAGGGCTTCGATGAGTTTTGGAAGAACCTTGTGCACATCGCCAACAATTCCGAGGTCAGCAACACCGAAAATTGGTGCTTCTTTGTCTTTGTTGATTGCGATG
>Ga0209550_10004282_pt1 | contig 13513 bp, 12 predicted proteins | sample LauGreSuBDMM15SN_2_FD_187567 | JGI IMG/M metagenome (GOLD analysis project Ga0209550, IMG submission 187567) | Freshwater lake microbial communities from Lake Michigan, USA - Su13.BD.MM15.SN (SPAdes) (version 5) | ecosystem: Environmental > Aquatic > Freshwater > Lake | place: Lake Michigan... | reverse complement strand
CGAGTCATACACAGTTCTTCACTGGCTCGCCCTCTGTGTGCCCAGTCTGTGCCCCAGATCTCCACAAAGTCTTCAAATGGCATGAGCCAACCTTCCTTGCGGAAATTGGCCTGTGCTCGTTGTCGCAACCATTGTGTGTATTGTTCATGTCTTAAAGGATCAGTGCCGCTTTTCCACACATGTGGTCTAAGTCCTGTGCCTTTGCCGGCTCTTGGGTTTGGTTGTTTTGTTTCCATGGTCATTCTATTGATTCTCCATTTTTGTAAGTATTGATATTTTGTGTGTCAGGGCACTTAACCATGCCCATTGCTTGTCAGTTATAGGTTGATCAAGATCACAAGCAACCAGCATGTTGATTAGAAACTGTTGCTCACTCTCATTGAAAAAGGTTCTGTATTCACGCACCATAAGATGTAGCTGATTGGGGTCAAATGCTGATTTTATACGCACTTTTGCTCTCCTTTTGGACTTGTAAGACAATAGGGTATAGTTGTGTGTTGTAATGAAGTCAGTTCAAAATTAACTCTAAATCCAGTTCTCTCCAGGATTCTCTGACTCAAAGAGGTCTGATCTATCTCATGTTTGCAACTCCAACCATCGTGCTCCAAGAAATGTCTATTATCACACTCACAAAGAAACTCACGAACCTCATTGAGAACTTGTCTCTCAAGATCAAAGTAAACACCCCACTTCTGACGACTTGATATAGGAATCATTCGTTCTTGACCCGTGGCTTGTGTTCTACTTCGTCTTGGCATAGTGGGCTTGATGTAATCCCAACAGGTCTTGATGTCAGCCCTTAGGCAAGTCAAATACTCGTGTTGTTGTAGGAACCGAATACGAGCACAGTCACCATCAAGCAATCGATATATCTCAGTTGTGGGATTGGTGCTGAGTTTGGCACCTGCTAATAACGCATTGATTAGTCGTTTGATCACTTCTGGAGAGACATCTGCTGCCTGTGCTATCTCCGCACGAATGCGTGTTCTGTCGGTAATGTATTCACGCAAGGCAAATAGATACAAGTCCATGGGACCTTGTTGCCATTTTTGATTGATCACCATTTCTGGTATGCGTTGGCTGTGTTGATGTATTAGGTTAAAAGCACAGCATTCAATGTCATAGTGAAATCCATAACCTGCTGATTCTAACACCTGTGTCTTGACATCTCTACGGAAGTTCTGTAAGGGATGCCAAAGACGCCGACTTTGATCATTGTAAGCAAACTCACCTGAATCAAGTTCAGTATGGTATTCCTGTTGTGCTACTTGTAAGACAATAGGGTATAGTTGTGTGTTGTCTTGATCAAGCTGTGCCAAAAGGAAATTCACACCTGCTGTGTTTAACAAATACTCTTTGCATTTGCCAGTGTCTTTGTTCCAGTGATCATCAGTTACAATCAACAGTTGTTGTCTGAGATATCTACTTAAAGGATTGCTTTGCACACCAAACCACCGGTCTATGTAACGAGTTGACCACGCATTGGGTTTGTTTGTGCTGATTACGCCTGAGGCAAAGCCAATGGCTCGTTGTATGCGTCGTTGCACTCTGGGGTCAGAGAAGTTGGGTTGATAACTCATTCATCATCCCCAAACAAATTGTTGTAGTTGGTAGGTGGCGGCAGTTCTCGTTCAGGAACCATGTCAATCTGGTTGCCAGTGCCAGCAAACAATCTATTCCAGCGACCCAGCATGCCTGATGGGATGTCATGACCTTTTTGCATCTGATTACTCATGTCCTCAATGATGTCCAGGGCTGAATAGTAGCCGCCAGTTTCTTTTCTTCGGAAGTTGGGCAGTGGTGCCTCGATGGCTGCCATAGACTCCTCATCCGCAAGAGCAAGATTGCCCAGTTCCAGCAAACACCTATCAATGTGTCGTTGAGTGCGAGATCTCTCTCGTGGTGATTGTTTAAAATACTCAGTTGAAAATTTACGCCCGTTAATGGGATCCATTTTGCGTTTGGATGTATAACCAAATTTTGCCATTTCTATCTCCTTGTTCAGTAGTATTTAGTATAGCACAACATTCGTTATGTTTATAGTTAATAGGCGAGATTGCCCAAAAAAAAAGCCCTGGGGATTCAGGGCTAGAAACATACAGGATTCTTGCAAGGGAGATCCTGAGTTTGTTCAAGTATACACACGGGAACCATGTATGTCAAATGTTCTGGACAAAAAAATCCCCCAGTGACAGCTGAGGGATTTTAGGGGGTGGAGTTTTTAGGAAACTTCTTTTTGTGGGTTATTACAAAGGTGTAGGGCAGTCATGAGCATGACTTAAAGGACTAGAAATGGCGGTATCTATACGGGATAAAAACATGCACCTCCCAACCGGGGTTGGGTCTTGAACAGGAATTTCTGCCCTACGCAAATATTTATATCCGGTGTGTAAAAAACCAATTTTTTTATGTGCTTAAATATGATTATGAACCCAGATGAATTTCGCAGACGCATCGAGCAGTTGGCTCGCGTACAATGGAGAACACCAGATCAACCTGCTGTGTCAGGAAGAGCCTATAGATTTAGTACTGACAACGGTCCAGGTGCCACCATTGATCAACTGCATCTAACTCCTGCTAAGTGCGGTGATTGCGGCATTATCTGCACACAAAATCCCCGACGACACTTTCAGAAAAGATCACATGGTTGGATAGAACGCTGTCAGGAATGCGGCCTATGGAGAAATCCCGAAGGCACATTTGGTGATCTTGGCTACCGGAAGATTGGCAGACCTATGAAATCCATTGACTCGCAAACCAACCCAGTGAACTCAGCAGAATGCCAATCACTGCCCACTGAGCACGATGCCAATGATTCATGGTTTGATCCTGTTGAACTCGAAGATCACGATGAAGACCTTGAATCAGAACCTTGAGTTCGTCCATGTCCTGGGTCATGTGATCCAAGCGATCATTTAGAGCCTGATATCTCAATTCACAAATGCTAACATGTGCGTCTAGACTTGTGCGTTCAATATCAGTCATTAGAAACTCTGAATAATACTTGAGGGCAAGGTAAAGTTTGCCGAACCTGAATCGGTTCCTGTGTATCCTTTGTTAGTGCCAGAATAAACTCGCAAGTCCTGTATCCAACCATTGTAATCATTTGAATCAACGGAACTGAATTGAGCAATATGCAGGGTGGTAAAGCCTGTGTTGGCTGTGTCCCAAGCACCTTTGTAGATGCCATCTGCATAGAATCTTCTGACACCGGCATCCAACACAATGGCCACATGGTGCCAACCTGTGCCTATGCCACAGTCGTTTTGACTGGCAAAAGTGAATGCACTACCTGTGTTGATACCAAACAACCAACGACCATTTGTATCAGCTGAACTCAGTGCCCAGTTGGCATTTGTGGTGGCATCATTGGCATAAAACCATGCTTCTACCACATAGGAGTTTGATCCTGCTGTGGCATCTGGTAATGCTGAGGATAGTGTGTAGGTAAGTGCTTGTTGACCACTTGTGTTGGTGCTCTTGACACTTTGCACATAATTTGGGCTTGATGTCCATTTCACCTGATCAGTTGCCATGTCAGTGTTAGTGCCATCGGTTACTGCGGCTGAACCACCTGATCCACGAATACGCCAAGCAATGTCAGTCATGCCTGTTCTACTGCTGAATGGCACTGCCAACAGCAAGTTGGCACTGTAGGCATCAGACCTATATACTACCTGTCTTGAGCCTGCGTCCCAGGCTGTGTTTGCTGTGCCCAACATTATGAGAACTCACTTGACACAGTCACAAGATATAATCCTGTGCCTGCGGTGGCTGCGTTGCCAACCTTGGTGCCTGTAATTGATATCATTGTGGCTGCATTGGCAGTTGTGCCAATAGTGCTTACTCCACCAGCATACTTGATTGACGCATTACCAGTGGGCATGGTTACTGTGTAAGGAGTTGCACCTTGAGTGATGATCACGGTCATGGTGTCTGTTTGTGCAATATTGCTCACACTATTGCTAGCATTAAACACAAAGTTTTGGAAATCGCCAATGGTGACATTGCCTGTGGGAGTGAACAACTGAACTTGACCAAGTGACTTATCAATGTTTACTGTGCCTGTTGTGTTGGCAGGAGTAGCTTGATATTCGTTGTAGAATCGCAAACTACCCAGTTTGACCTGTGCCACATCATCGTCGTTTCTAAACGCATAATAGTTGGTGGCTGCACGAACCTGATTGCCTACCACCAGTCCTGTGGCTGTGGCTTCAGCACTGCCATTGGTGCCGGGATGATAGTAAGCATATGCATTACCAGTCACTATAGGTGCTGCTCCCAGAGCACTGGCAAAACCTATGTAGTTTGTGATGTTGGGTGTGGGCGAACCTGATGAAATTAAACCAGGAATCATGCCATATGCATTGCCCACCTGGCTGCCAGCATTCACAGTGATAAAACCACCGTTGATACTGGCATGACTGATTGTGGTATTGCCCAGGAAATAAGGACTTGCATTGCCAATGTTCACTTGAGGTTGAATGCCAGCAAAAGCGTTGATAACACCAGCACCTGTTGATCCACTATAGGTATTGGCGGCTGAACCACCACCAACTCTCACTATGGTGCCAATACCATGTTGTCTAAAACTGCTGTTGGTAACATTGGCAGCAAGACTCACAAGACTGTCCACATCAAAGTGTTTGACATTGGTGCCAGTGTTGGTGCGTTCAATCACATCACTCACTGCCAGTCTTGAAGGCTGTCCCACAGCATTGTTGCCAAACCAACCTGTGCCTATCATCACACGACCTGTGTAGGCTGCTGTGCCTGTGGCTCCATCTGGTGAAAACTTCATGTCTGTGGCAATATTACGACCACTCATCACAATGTTACCTGTGGTGCCTACATTGGCAGTGCCCACAATAGTTTGTTGTGTTGAAGTTAGGTTGGCTGTGGCAACTAGATTGGCACCGTTTATGTTGCCTGTGGCTGTGATCAATCCGCCTGTGCGTAAATTTCCGCCATCAATATTACCACTTGCACTCACTGTGGTTGCACTCACAGCCGCAGGTGTGATATTACCAATGATCATGTTGTTGATCGAGCCAGTGTATGTGGGTGCTATTTCTATGCTGGGAGTGCCTGTGGGTTTGATATGCACATGTCCAGAGTTGCCTGTTGGGCTGATATTAATTTGAGCATTGGCTCCAGTAATATTTGTGCTCACATCCAGGGTAAGATTGTCACCTCCACCTCCACCCCATTGCAGTTGACTTGAGCCAGATGCATTTCTTAGCACTCCGCCTGCTGAATTCACTGCCTGGAACACTGCACTTCTTATGTTGCCGCCTGTGACATTGCCTGTGGCTGAAACCTGTCCACCTGTGAGCAAATTGCCTGTGGTGATGTTGCCTGTGGTGACAATGGTGTTTGAACCAAACCCGTTGCCCAGGAAGTTGGCCACATTGGCATTGCCATAAGCACCCACAATATTGCCAGCATTGATATCGGTCAATCCTGCACCATTGCCTGTAAACACATTGCCTGTGATATTGCCTGCAACACTTAGACCAATATTGGTTGTCCAGATATTCCCAGCGGAATTGTATGTTAAGGTGGCATATTCAGTGCCAACAGGTCCAACACCCAAGCCGCCACCATTGGCCAGTGATGCAGTTGAAGCATTGTTGGCCACATTGATAAACTTGTCATTGATAGTAACTGTGTTGGAGTTCACCGTGGTTGTTGTGCCATTCACAGTGAGGTTGCCTGTGATCACAGCATCTATACCAACATTTAGATTGCCACTGGTGATGTTGCCTGATGTTGATATGGGATTGTTTGCAAAAGCAGCCAGGTTGGCTGCCACATTGGCATTGCCATAAGTTGCTGGCAATCCTGTTAGTTGTGATCCATTGCCCAGGAAGTAGTTGCCTGTGATGTTGCCTGTGGCACTGATGTTGCCACTTGTGTTTATAGCAGTTAGGATGCCTACACTGGTGATGTTTGGTTGTGCCGCTGTGGTCACAGTGCCAGCAAAAGTTGCGGCATTTGAATTTAATGCATAAGTGGCATTGGCCACCGTTCCTGTAACATTAGCACCTGCTACACTATTGGCCACATTGGCCACATTGGCTTGTATGGCATTGGTTGAGTAAGTTGACGCATTGGCATTTAAGGCATAAGTGGCATTGGCCACTGTGCCTGTGATGTTGCCCGCTATGATGTTTGTGAGCAAGGATCCATTGCCAGCGAAATAGCCAGCTGTGATATTGCCCGTTGTTGATATTGGGTTAGATCCAAATGCAGCCAGGTTGGCAGCAACATTGGCATTGCCATATGTGGCAGGCAGGCCTGTGAGTTGTGATCCATTTCCTAGTATGTACGCACCAGAGATATTGGCACTAGTAATGATGTTGCCGTTTAGACTTGAACTGGCCAGGAAAGCAGCCACATTGGCGTTGCCGTAGGCATTGCCCCCAGCCTGTTCAATCACAGCATTGTATTGAATGGTTATGGGATATTCATTGGTGGTGATTGACACATTTGTGGTGTTGTTGTCAATGATGATATTGGCCGCGGTCTCTTCGGTGATGATGATTTGGTAGGTCATGTTAAGCCACCACTAGAGTTGAATATAAAGGACTTGTGCTTAGTGTAGGATCACCTGCTGTGACTCCGGGTTCCCAGGCTTGCACCAGGGCATACCTATGTGTGTTCACATTGGCTATGGGTGAGTTTACATCTGTCCATGTGGTTGAGAACACAGTGATGGGAACATTTTTTCTTGCATCTGGAATGATTGGTCCAGTGTACATTAGATTGGGTTGAAATACTCGCACAGTGCCTGTGGCAGCATTGAGTATGGTGGGCACATAAATGCCTCCTGCAAAGCTGGCCATGGTCTGCACCGGGAATGTGCCAATCACAGTTGAATCTGCAAAGTTGGGCTGTCCTGTGTAGCGTAAAAAGCTCACAGTGTCAACCACAATGGTTTGAAACTCCACAGCAAAGGTCCAGCCCGTGATGTTTTGTTGAAAGTTATAGATTAATGTTCTACGACTTGATGGAAACCATTGTTCACAAATGATCTCATCGGGACTGCCCACATACTGGGCAAAATTGAGGACTCCGGCCATGTTTCTCTCCTAAGGGGGATACTGCTGACACAAAGGCATCAGCAATGCGTTTATTTATTGCAACTGTAAAATAATCCGGTTGTTATGATTATTAACTTGAATAAAAATTATTCTGACTGTTGATCACAATGCTTATGCCCACACTATCACCAACATTGCTCCAGAAACTTGATTCAATGTGATATGTGCCAGCATTGATATTTCCAATTCTTCTTGAATACAAATCACCAAACACATCTCCATATGTGCTGGTTCCATCTTCCCAAGATATTGCACCATTACCATAACTCACTAGATTGCCAGCACCATGTGTATTACCAGTAAACAGTGCCCAGTCAATTCTGTGCAATCCATTTGCAGAAACACCTGTGCTGTTACCAAAATTAGCTGCCATGTCAACAGAAATGTTACCTGCTGCTGGCACAGTGAATGTTAGGCTATTGGTTGTGGTGTAGGTTGAATTGCCGCCACGCCAAGGACTTAGGGTATTTCCTGTACTGATACCAATTGATAGATCCTTCTGGAAACTCAACAAGTTTGTAGAACTGGAAATCTGACTACCTACGGCATTGGATAGATTTGAATTGCCATTTAGATAAGTGTCTAGACCTTTGATCACTGTGGCCACACCCAGCAAGGTGGCAATGGTATTACCCACACCATCTAACAAAGAAGTTGAGTTGCCAATGGCATCTGTGACCTGTGTTCTCACATAGTCCACATTGGCACTGACATTGGAATAAGGTCCCACGCCATCCGCATTCACACCTCTTGACTTCCACGCCCAGGTGCCATTGGCCAGGCCAGTGCTGGTGAATACCACATTGCCACCTTGTGTGAATGCATTGGCATTGGTTGATGCCACTGATCCCACAAGATTAAAATTGGTATTAGCCACATTGCTGGTGATGGCTACATTGCCTGCCCAGAATTGCACTCTATCCACAACACCAGTTGGCACAGTTGTTGTGACAGTTTGTGCTGGTAATGAATTCTTGGTTGTGAGCACAACAGTGGGTGTGGCAGGTGTGCCAATGGCACCAATTGATCTAATATTAGACTCGCCAGCTACCAGGAAGTTGCTCCATGTGCCACTGTAGATTGAATCATCATATTCTGTGCAGGAGAACTCCAGACGCAATGATCCATCATCTCCTTCAATTTCACGCACACGCATGATGCGGAATTCTTTGGCAGTCCATCCATAAGTCGAGCTGGTGATGTCAATGATCTCACCTGCTTGTAGATTGATCCGGGTGTAGTCCATCACAATCGTAACAGTAAGATCTAGGCGACTCTGTTTGAGAGTGATCATACCATAATTTTCAGCTTGTGGTTGATTGTTGATGAACTCAGAACTCACTTGTAGGGTATTGTCTGGCTCATATGCATTACGCAGGTTATCAGGCAATTGCAAAGTGGCATAATGAGGTTGATCATTCATGTCATTGCGAGGATACTCAACTTCCACAGCATTGTAGAGATTGGTCAAGCCTGATCCAGATATTTGAATAGGACCAATAATGTCTGCTTCTGATATGGCAGCTACTGAGTTACCGGCTTGATTGATGGTCCAGGAATACAGGCCCTCATGTGTGTTATAGGTAAACCAAGCAGTGCTGGCTTCGGCCAGTCGTTCTAGGTTTGACCACACAGGCTCACTTGTGCGTACTACGCCATTAATTTGTTGTGCATTTAGAGTTGGCATTTTGTTTCCTTAAGTGATATTAATGATTACTACACCAGATGTTGCAGTTCCAATAACTTTTCCAACATTACCGCCTTGGCCGCCACCGCCGCCACCATAACCACCACCATCATTGCCTGATTGGCCACCACTTGGCGATCCAATATTTGGTTGCCCGCCGCCACCTCCTGCACCGTAATAAACATTAGCACCAGAAATATTGCTTACATATCCAGGTGCTGGATTACCATACCAGTTGTAGAACACGCCAGCTGGCAATTCCACAGTGAAGAAAGAAGGACTAGGAGTTCCGCCGGCAGCACCACCAGCACCACCATATATGTAGGCCTTGTTTCCAGAATTTGGCGGATTAGGAGCATTTGTGTTTATGTATAAATTGGCATATCCAGGAGCAGTGGATGATGTAATACCACCTCCATCACCATTGCCAAGACCACCTTGACCACCGGCCGCTGTGAAATAAACATTGGCACCTTGTGAAATATAACTGCTGGTTCCGCTGAGAGCATTGCCAATAGTTACTGAGTTGGCAGCACCTGATCCAACTATAACATTATATGTACCTTGACCTAGGGCGTTGGCTGTGTTAGGGCTGGCGTTAACTTCCACTGCTTCGCCTCCAGCACCTCCAGCACCAGCACTGTTGAGTGTGGATGAAAATGCTTGTTTGCCTGATCCAGCACCACCACCACCAACTGTCAACACTCTAATATTACCCCAATAACTTTGTGCAAAATCTAGAGTGACATTTCCATTTGCTGTGAATGTCTGAGTGGATGGTGTTAATGCATTTGGTGTAACAGTAAGATTGGCAGTGATATTAGATTGTGCAACACCATCTCTTGATTGCGTATAAGTGAAGTTGCCGCTGGTGGCACTAAACACAGGCACAAACACAATATTGCCAAACAAGTTGTTGATGGTAGTTGTGTTACCAGTGGATGTGAATGTATTTTGCAACAGAGCATTAGCAGTGTTTGTTCCAAAATTACCACGAGCACTATTTAGAGTAATTGTATAAATTTGACCATAGTCAGGACCATCATTGATGTATGGAGTAGTGTTGGCAAATATATTTGAAACTGTATTGGCCAACACAGTTCTTGCTGTCATGTTTGATATTTCAGGATTGCTATTACTTGATGTAAATGTGGCCACAACATTGCTGGCTTGTGTAACATTGCCAGTTGATAATGTCTTGACCTGATTGTATGTGAAGCTGACATTGCCTGTATAATCCACAGGAGGCATCCATTGAATGGTGTTGTTGATTGCGGCTTTGCTGTTTGTTATATTCAACTGTGTGTTGGCATTGCCCACAAGACTATTGCTCACATAGAATTTTCCTATGTTGCCAGCGGTTTGTTGAATGCCCACTGTGAAACTTAGAGCTCGTGTGTCTAGATCAGTAATGGTATTGCCAAATGCCAATCTTGTGTCTTCAACATATGTGCCACCAGGGAAATTAAATTCTGCATGTGTGTTGGCAATTTGTATGTTGGCATTGGCAGTGTTGAATATTGCGGTGGTATTACCTATAGCAAAAGTAATAGCATTGCCCACATTGCTTGCTAGATCACTAGCAGGCAAGAACTTGAAAGCACCTGCGGCAATCTGACTGTTGAGACTTGTGGCATTACCATCAATAAAGATTGAGTTGCCTGTGACAACACCATCAGTCATGGTGCCATTACCCACAGCAGTATTGGCGTACAATCTAAATGTTACCACTGAAGTAGGATCCACTACCACATTGGCTATGGTCACATTGGCTAGAGTATCTTCGTTGTAGATCACATTGCCAGTAATACTCACACTAGGTGGTGTAATTACATTTACCGTAGTGGTCCAGTTTCTTGTGTTGCCTGATTGATCATTCACAGTGGTAATATATGAATACTCAGGTGTTATGTTGCTGGCACCTGTTAGGTCAGTAAACTTCACATTGGCAAATGCTTCTGTGTATTGTGCAACTGATCTAATGCCATTCACACGCCAGGCAGCAGGTGCCACCTGTAATATGCCAATGTTGCTGTAGGTTCCTACATAGGCCATGCTAACATTGCCCACATTAGAGAACTGTACATCCAGCAATAGATCTCTAACAGGACTGGTGATGCTAGTTAGTGTAGTTTGTTGTGTGATATTGGCACTAGCATATGAATCCACATTGGCAGTGATATTGCCAGCATTGGCACCAAACACAATGGCATAATTGGCTTCATCGTTGTAGGTGATGGTTCGTGCTGTGTTTAGGTCTTGAATAGTGCTCATGATAAATCAATCCAATCATATGAATCCAGTCCCATTCGACTGATGGTTGTGGCAGCGGATTCGCCTGTGTCGATTTCTCGAAGTCTGATACCCGCACCATATCGGGTGTTTGTTGCATAGTCAAATATCACATCACCACTCTTGCTCATTGAGTTGATGATGTTGAATTGATAATCACCAATGGCAGTGACATTTTGATCACGGTTATAATCCACACGCACAAGAGCAAACACAAGATCAGTCATGTTGCTGTTTAGGGCAGGTGTAGCAGGTGCTGTCCAGGCAGGGAATATGCTCCAGGCGTTGACAGGAGAGATGGTTGGTGTGCTCACGCAACTTGCCAGTGCAGGTGTCAGTTGCTTGGTGGAGGCCCCTGATCCTGCATACATGTAAATTTTAATTAGACCACGCATGCTGTCATCACTGTTGCCATCTGAGTCTTCACTGTGATCCACTGTGATACCATCAGCTTGGAATATCAGTCGGTCTGCATTGCGATAACACTCGTTGAATGTGTATGAGGAGGCTGATCCTGTTTCAAACAGATTGCCAGTCTTTTCTGCTATGGTCAAGCATATCCACATGGTCTTGTTGTCATTCACAAGTTGTGCATCTGTAATGGCACCACCAAGATAAGCAGAACCATACACCACAGGTATCTTGTGATTGGTTGCTGGTGATAGCATTTGTCTAGAACCAGCATCAAAACCAGTTTGTTGTTGATTCTTAGAGATACTGCGATTGAGTGCGTACGATACTAGGGCAGTGATGGCAGTGCGAACCAACAACACACCAATGGTGCTGGTGACTCCAATGTATCCTGCTACTGTGGTGGCTAGAGCGGTTAAAAATGCCATTATGCTTCCTTCATCCAGGTTTGTTCTATCAGTTTCCAACCTCTACGGCCAGGATCAAAGTTGGTGTCAGGTCCTTGTGTGCTTAGTAGAACAGCTTGCACCCGACCTTGAGCAAGATATTGATCACAGTCTTGATCCCATGCCAGCCATAACACAGCACCTGCACGACTACCACGATGTGATCGTGATACAAACCAGGCCCGCTCTTGTAGCAGTCTGCGTTCTGGATCCCAGAAGTCTTGTCCTCGTTCGGCAATTAGTGTGCCCACAATCTCCGTATCTTTCACAGCCACACGCACATAGTGATCCTGTTGCCATCTAGTGACTAACTTGAATATTCTTGGTGTGTCTTGTTCCGTTGACCAGGGTCTAAATCCCACTCGTGCCTCTGAAGAGAATTGTTTGAGCAATTCACACACAGCAGGAATGTCTTGAAAGGTGGCAAAGCGACTGTGCATTAGGGTTGATCCACAAAGTCATTTGTAACTGAACTCTCAGGCTGTGTGACCTGTGTGGCAGGAGTCTTTGTGACAGGAGCACCAAAATCATAAGGACGCCCTATCAGGTTGGTGATTCTATTGAAACTGGTATCAGTATCATAAAATTGCAACATTGACTCTTGATTGGTCCTGCGACCTGTGATCTTGGTATTCAGCATGTCCACAAGACTTGAACAGGCGAGATTTATAACCAGGCTAGAGTCAAGACTGAACTCGTTGTATTGTTCGCTAAATCCATAATTGGTCACAACACCTTGAAACATGAAGATGGGGTTGCCTGCAATGGCCAAGGGATTGTCAGTCAATGGATCTGTGAACACTCTGCGTATTTCAATCCTGGACCCTTTGATACGCACTGCCTGCACACCTTGTGCATACTCTATAGGAATGCCTGACAGGCCAACTGCTGTTTCTACTGATGTGGCTCGTAATTCAGAGACACTTTCGCTCACACTCATGAGTATGCCAGCAGGTGAGTATGGATAAACAAATCCATCTGATTCTGTTATGTTGATAGCCTTGTGGAATGTTGATAATCTCAACACACCATATGAAGGTATGTCCAGTCTAACACAAAGACAAACACCTACTGAACTATAACCACTTAGGTTGATACTCATGTTCGATCCTCATAGAATACAAAATCACCTGACCAGTTGACCAACATGTTAGCACCAGCTGGCACCAGCGTCCAGGTGGGTCTTTCCACACACAACACACTCCAGGTGACATTAGCACCAAAATATCCTGTGTATGAACCTGCGGCTTCATCTATTGGTCTGTTTAGGGTCACAGTGGCACCATTGCCTGCGGCAGGATCTGTGACCACTTGGTATACACTACCAGTTGATCCAATTTGCAACCAGTCGCCAGCACGGCAAACATATCCACTAGGCAGTGAGCCTGCTGTGATAGTGCAAGTGGTTACACTAGTGCCTGCGGGCACAACAACTGTGAATCCGCCTGTGCCAGATCCCAGATAACCAATGATGTTCTCAAATCCTGCGTGATTGAAATTGATATCAGCAATGGTGATTCTATCCATCTGATCTAATCGGGCCAGGTAAGGTCTTGCCTCTACATATGTGG
>Ga0209550_10004280_pt1 | contig 13516 bp, 14 predicted proteins | sample LauGreSuBDMM15SN_2_FD_187567 | JGI IMG/M metagenome (GOLD analysis project Ga0209550, IMG submission 187567) | Freshwater lake microbial communities from Lake Michigan, USA - Su13.BD.MM15.SN (SPAdes) (version 5) | ecosystem: Environmental > Aquatic > Freshwater > Lake | place: Lake Michigan... | reverse complement strand
GTCTCACGACACGTAAAAAGTAGTCTCTAGCATGCTCAATCCAATCCTGATAGCAGGTGTACATATCTGTAGGTTCTTTGATCTCTGGTATCTTCTCTTCAGTGGGAGGTTTAGATAGTATAGCCTTGATATTTGTTGATGGTGTAGATCCTTGAGAGGAAGATGTTTGTTTTGTAGCTGCTGATCCTACGATTAGATCGTTAACAGCTACTTTTACAGCATCTATCATGTACTTTTGTTTTGTAGCCATGAAGAGACGTGGGGCTCCAGATATTCTCGATAACTCATCTTCTCTAAACTTCAACCATGATGTTAATAATGTAGCTTCAGGAAGGTGAAATAATGTATGTCGCTTGTAAGCTGGAAAATCAGGATACTCTGATTGTTTCACCACAGCATCCTCTATAAAGATCCGTCGCAACAACTTCATACACTTTAGAAACTCCACAACAGACTTGTCACTCGTTTGTTCACAAGCCAAAGCATAAAGGCTATCAAGTCCTGGAAATACTGTAGTTAGAATGCACTCTGGTATTCTATTATTGTCGCAATTGTCTTCATCAGAATTATCACATTCCCACCAACACTCAAATGAGTCTTTGTTATCCCATCCATGACTGACCATCATCGTATCAGTCTTGAAGGCGCCCCGCAAGTATCTATCTGCTGCAGTATTATGATACCATCCCATATACAGACCGATATCTTCAATCCCACTACCTTTCTCTATGAGGTCACAAGCCAATGAGTTTCTAAATATATGGGTCGACGTGGTCTTTCCACTCACCCCAGCTGCGTCCATCCCAGCATGTGTTGTAATGTTATGCGTTGTGTAACATATGGGTGTCGTAATGTAGCTGTTCGCTCCTCCATTCCTTCCTTGAATCAACATTATGTTATACCACGTTTCATCTTTATCAGAAGTCCTGATTGTCTTAGCCTTAGCCTTAGCCTTTGTGGTAGTGGTTGTGGTTGTCTTTGTAGCTGCTTTGCTCAGGAGTTCTTTACGTATAATGTTAAAAATAGATGGACCTTCTATATCATTCATGTATACCATATAACACGCGAGTGCTCCAAGAGGACATTCATAGCGATCTTTGGACCTCATCCAACCCAGTAAGTGCTCCATGTTATCTGCACACTCTTTTACGTGTCTCAGAGATGCCCCAATAACTGGACAACATTTCACAGGACCAGTATTTGGTAGATAATGTGTAAACAACATAGATAACCGTATATTGCGAAGATCGGCTCCACGACGCCCAATGCTGTTTTGAAGACAATACATCAGGAGTCCCCTCATTTGTGCCCATTCTTGACCAATAGGAGACTTTGCTTCTTCTTTCCCTGCACTACCATTCCACCAACTTTCTATCAAGCCTCTTTTTTCTTTTGAAGTGAGGCGTTTTGTGATAAAGCGACTTGTAGCTGCATAGTCTTGCACTTCTGCACGAGCTCTCGATTGTTCTTGTGATAGACGCTCTTTCAGTATACATATATCTTCAGTATCTATGAGTGCTGTTGTAAAAATAACTCCTTGCCATCTTGCCACAGAATCCAAGTGCGAAATCGCAGAACGAAAAGAATACATAGCACACTCTTCTTTTAAAGACGTACGTGTCCCAATATCTTCTTCCCAGCGTTCCCCAGCCTTCATTATGCGATACTCAAGATATGACTTTGCTTTTGCAGATGTCTTTATAATGTAGCTGCAGTAGTCTTCTTTATCGCACCATTCAATATATTCTTTCATCACATGGATCCCTACCGTCCTGAAAGAAGGATGCTTCATAAAGAGAACGTCGAGTGCCTCTGCCTTGGAGACATATACATCCGTCTTGTGATGCCATAGGGTATGCTGGGGTAGAAAAATGGTACTCCAAGCAGAACAAACTTTACCGCTATCGAGATCAATAGCAAATTGAGCAAGGGCATTTTCCCAAAGCTCGCTCGACATCAACTTGACACTATGTCGTCTTATGATTGAAGTTTTACAAGGGCGGGCGGGAGGAATAAAAAATACAAAATTTGGGCCTGATCCAATAAAATATGATTTTGTAAACCTTAAGTAAAACAATACAAATACAAGCACCAATGGCCATCTACAAATTGACTATCGACGAAACCAACAAGTTCTTTCAAGTAGCTGATTTCATCATGAAAGATGCATCCATGATAACGAATATAGTTGTAGCGTACACGAATACTAACAAAAAAGTACATCGTCGTACGCAATCAGCCGATATGTAAATTAATAACATGTACTATGTGTGATATATGTAAATATAATCAGTGTATTTTGTAGATAATATGTTTGGTATATCAGAGGCAGTTATTGGTGTTTTAACCATTATTTATGGTTTTATAAAGCTGGCGATGATATACGTAAGTATTGCAATGACGCGTGAATACCAAGACATAGCAAGTGAAATACCTATAATGGGTTCTTTTGTGGTTAAGGATCCAACACTGGCTGGAAAAATGGTTGAATACGGACTGTTTGTCTTTGCAGTGTTTAGTATATTGAGAGGCCTTGTAAAAGTGAATGCAATAAAGAACCATGATGTCATAACAAGCGAACATATAATGAACATACTATATGGCGTTGTTGGAACACTCTTGATAATATTCTATAGTCTAGTAGTGTATACAGACATCAATATAGATAAAGATCCGGCTAACAATGAGAAATATGAGAGTGTGAATCTCGTACACGGAATAACATTCGTAGCGATGATACCTCTATTTTTCATTTACAACGATATATTGAACAATCTTAAATCGCTGTCTAAAGTATTGACAATCACGAATGCCATGCTATTGGTATGGCTACTTGTTTCATTAGCAGTGGTAGTCTATCTTACATTCAAACACAACGCCAAACGTAAGGAAATTATAGGTATAGGTGATGCGATAACCTTAGCGATGATACCAGCTAGTTCATTTTAATATATTCGAGATTCTTAGTTTACTATAGTAAGCTATAGTGTATTATAGTAACCAAATACGATAATAAATAGTGTTGTGTATGTGTTGTGTTTGTTTTATAGCTGTTTATCACAAACATGACCATCCAGCTGTTCAATACAAAGACGTACGAGGTGTACAACCATGCTATAGGTGAACACAGTATCGATTACAATAGCAAGGAAGAACTTGGCATTGATAAGGAATTATTTCTCAGCACACCGTCGGCAGACGATGTATCTCATACGACTTTCACTATTGTGTTTGATATGGAATACCCAGGAATAGACTTTCGGTATACTATACCAGTGCATACCTTAGGGGATTTTATTAATGGATGGAATGCACTCGTTATTTTGCGTCAGGATAAACACGTGTTGTTTATGAAACCTGATTGGAGCAATCCCGAGTATATTTTTATGGTTAACGCCACTAACAGAGTAATGCATTTATATGGTTGTATTTATTTTGGGAGATGGGAGCCTTTTGAAGTGAAGAGGCTGCATATCAATAGTTTCAGTTATATTGCGGAACCGATTGTTACGTATGAAACGCCAATCGTTGTTAAACAAGATATACCATTATTTGATTTAACAGCATACATCTATAGGAAAAAGGATGCAGGATACTATGTCAAGACGGAGACTCTTGTGATGAATGCGGGTTTTTATAGCTGCATGGATACGTTTATCGCACAACTAAACTATTGTATAAAAATGCGTGGAGAAAGGAACGGATACATATATCATTTTATTAAAGGCAAGGAGTTTATGACACTTGCGGTTGAGGCTGCTCACAGACAACCAGACCCATCATATATGGATATTATGCCTTTGAATCCCAGTCTAGGATTTCTAGATAGGACTTCGCTGCAATTGCGAACTAGAAAGAGAGAATACGGTTGTGTTAGAATAGCATATGTAATGTAACGATACTATACGACACGATACTATACGATTATGATGGCCCAGCCCAACACGCTACAAAACGATTACATCTTTAAAGTATAAAAGTAACAACCTTGATTTCGTATCATTAACTCGCTTCTAATGAACACGGAAGACAACATCATGTCCTATGATTCAGGAAAGTACTTTGACTACATATTCGACGAACCTCCTCCAAACAACGACAACGCTATGCAACAGAGCCCCTTTGCTACACACCATGTGCAAACCGACGAGGAGTTTTCTTTCCCTTCCCCACCCTCTGCCCCTATATCTTCCCCTCAACAATATGTTCCCAAGTTAAACTTGGAGACTGCGAATGCGTTCAAGCTGGATGATTTGCGCGATGCACTCGATGGGGTTGTAAAAGATTATGGTGATAAGGTGACGCTGCGCAAGTTCAAACGCGAGGCGGGCCTGGCATGGCAACGCAAGTTCCCTGGTAACGAGCCTCAAGGTGCTTTCCAGGCCTTCATCAAGAACAACATTGGAACGGTTCGTGAAAACAACAGGGAGCTATCTCATCAGGATCACATGCGTATGGTTGGGAAGATGTGGAGCGATAACAAGAAGAATAAGACACGCTTCTACAACGAGACTATTATTGGGAATAAGAGGAATGTATCGGAAATTTAGTCATGAACAGATAACAGAAATATATGTAGTTACTCATTAGGTTTAGGAATCCTCGTGGTGTTAGTGGGTGAACATGTTCATCTAGGTCTTCGTCATTGTTGTCATCTTCATTGTTATCCTTATAATTGTTCTCATTGTAGTTGTTATAGTTTTGCTTTAGTTTTCCAATAAATGTAACAATTGTTTTACACATATGTTGTCTAGTTGTCTTGGTGTTTAGGTTGTCTATTCAAGGCGGTAAGCTACTTTGTAATCCACCTATAGATAGGCTTTGATTTATAAATAAATATTGACCATATGTAAGGAAGAAATAAATGAAACTTGTGGCTGTTATTTTAATACTATTGGTTGCATGGCTCATATATGCTATAATACAGTCTTATAGAAGCATGGCAGAAGAGTTAAAAGAGATTCGTATGAAATGCATTAAGAAAAGTGACGATGATAGCGATTTTACATACAATGCCTCAGATCCGGCAAACAAGATGGTATCAACTCTAGTGAATGCACTTCAGATGGTAAAAGATTACGCTACTTAAGGAACAAACGCGTATGTATATATAAAAGCTGTCCACCATATCCTAAACTCAAAATGCCACCAAAGAAAGTGCAGCCAACTCGAACCAGGAGCAAAAGCAAGAAGAAGGATGCCGATGAAATCGTGCCAGATGTTGTTGATGAGTCTAAATGTTTAGCTGCTATGAATGCCACCACAGATATGGAACCTGAAACAAATGTCGATGGAAGCATGAAAGATGATTCAGAAGCAGAAGCAAACGCAAACACAAATACAAGCCCTCGCATTAGTCAAAGCAACACAATTGCAAGTTATGAAAAAGCGAATGAATACACAAGTGATCTTGTGATGATGGAGAATGACGAGCCTATTGTATTGCAGTTACCTATATCGTCCAGTAGGATTGACGACCTGATCTATGGTGATAACATCAACTCTATTCTTACATATAATCCGACTATTACGGATCCCGAGCCATATTTACCTGTAAACGCGTTTTTATCTGTCAATGGGAATATCGAAAACAACCCACCTCTTTCAAAAACAAATATGTACGACAATGTTGGCAATGTTGGTAATGGTAGCCATGGTGGCAATGCAAGCAAAACTGAAATATCTTCATCATTATCGAGCGACGGTACTGCGAATAACAAAACAAATGCACATCACGATATAAAATGTTATTGGTGTTGCCACAATATCATTGATGTGGAGTATGGAATGCCAATACGGTATGATGTATTTCACAAGAGCTTTTCTGTGTTTGGATCATTCTGTTCACTTGAATGCGCCGCAGCATATAATTATTCTGTAAATATGGGTGCGAATCGTGTTTGGGAGATTCATAGTTGGATACAATTGCTTGGCAAAAAGTATGGCTTATCGTGTCCTATAAGACCGGCCCCTTCACGATACCTATTGAAGATGTTTAACGGTCCCATGGATATCAACGAATTTCGTGGTGCACACAAGGGCTTGGCCCAAACGTGTATCATGAACATCCCTCCATATATTCATATAAATTCTCAGATGGAGTGTATCAATACTTCATTTTTAGAGAAGAATAAAGAATCGTATGATCACCGAGAAAGGGATAAGGACAAGGAAAGTGATAAGGTTGATACAACATGCATTAAGAGCTTGATTAAAGCCGACAAAAACTCCCTTGAAAAAAAAATGAACCTCATCCTTGAGTGATAGCCATTTAAGAGACTTAAAGAAAACAGTATAAATACATTTGCAAATGTCTTCAATTGGAGAGAAGCTTGACGATTACCGCGTATCTACGATCACCTGTAATGCGAAGGTGGGTGTTACAGTGGATATGAACAAGTTCTTTGATAATGTGAATATTGTAGATTTGGCGTCGATCCGCTCCGAAACAGATTCTGGATGTATTTGGGTTGAGTTTGGCAAGAATACTCGAGGTGTTTACCCGAAGCCGCGCAAGGAGCTCGGAGCAGAGAGAAAGTGCTTTGATAATCAGGTTACGGTGATATATAAGTTAAAGACATACTTTCCAAACATCAAGGTTTTCAGAAACGGCAGTATTCAAATGACTGGTATTAGAACAAAGGAGGATGGTGAACTTGCGTGCAGTCAAATTGCACAGGAGATTGATAGAATGCAGCAGCCACAAGATCCTGAAAACACAGCAAGGGAACGAGTGAAAGCATCGGAGTTTACTGTGCGTATGATCAATTGTGACTTTGGAGTACCCTACAAGGTAAAACGCAAGAAGCTACATACGATTCTTATATCAGCGGATTACAACAATGTGTGCAGCTTTCAGCCGGTTGACTACCCAGGAGTGAAGCTACAGTATTATTGGAATAACGATGAAAAGTATGCTAAAAATGGTGTATGCAGATGTCCATCACAGTGCTTTGGCAAGGGAACCTCATTTGGACAAGGACAATGCAAAAAAGTTACAGTATCGATATTTGATAGCGGCAAAATACTGATCACGGGTGCCAACTCGTTCTACCAAGTCAATTCCGCTTATAGATACATAAGAGACGTCATTAAAGATAACGAGGATGATGTAAAAAAAATCGTTCCCTGCATAGAGTAGGTCACAAACAAACCAAATACAAAACTACAAAACTACAAAACTACAAAACTATATACAATTAAACATGTACCTACACACATGTACCTAGTTCATGCACATTAGTGCGTATTGATCATTTTTGGAATTATCATATCGCTTATGATATGGGAGTTCGACAAAGTTGTTTCCGGGTCTAACAAAGGTGGTTGGTTGTTTTTCAGCATTTGGAGGTGGAGAAGCACTGAGCAAGTTCTTACTAAGAGCAATGGGTTCTGGAACAACCGAGATGTTACCCCATGGTCCTGACGCTGGGGCACCTGTGTCCATACCACCATTCACTTTTCGTGGAGGAATTCCAGAGTATTGTAGCTCTTCATCGGTAATGTAACTATATGGCAGCATTGTCTTGTTTGTCTTACAATAGCGTTCGATTTAAAGAAATGGGCATCTGATATGTAGATAAATTCAATATATACGGTATGGCGTCTTCTTCTGAGGCTACAGATACAGCTGAGATGCGATTTGATAATGATACTATCTTGAGTATTATCAATGAGATTCAGGCATGTCCATTGTCAGAAAGCGAGAGAGTAGCTCATTTTACTGTAAAGTACAGTGACTTCGTTAAACTTCACCCATTCTTGTTTACAAAGGCTTGCAAACCCGATTTTGAATATGAGAAGTTCCATTATATGATGAAACTTAGAGACGATATAGAACGAAATCTGCGTACTGTTGAAGATACATCAAAAGAGGTGGGAGAAAAGTTCTATGATGCATACATGAATAACAACAAGAAAGTGAAATTCTCACATTGATTCGCATTGGTTATGGTATGAAATTTTAGAAACATTCATAAAAATTGAAACTCTTATTTTTATAAGGATATAAAGATATCTTAGCAGTAATATTCACGACACACCCAACTAAACTAAATTAAATACACGAATGTCACTTGCACAAATTGTTATCGCTGATACAGAAATGGATATGGATGTCGAGATGCAATCCAGTCCAGTGAGCAACCCCGAGGTCGCTACGTTGTCAACACCAACAACTCTTCCTGAGCTTCTTCAAGAACTCAAGTCTCTCATCGCAACACATGGAAACCAAAACGGGTTCATTATCGAACCCGCCAATTTACTGGTTGGTCTTATTCGCAAATACAAGTTCTGGCCAGCCTTACAAGTGAAGAAATTCTATAGCAATAAAAATCTGGTGCTGCTTCACAATACCTACAAGCGCATCGATGTATCCCACTTCCAGCAGCTATACGATCAATGCAGGAGCGTGGTTCTCGATATGTCGCCCGAAAGTGACAACAATATCGTGGTATCGTATGCTGATCAAATTCCTACGACGATCAGTATGAAGCAGTATGCCGCATCATATGACGCAAATGACGTTTGCTACGAAGCCTTTGAAGGAACTGTTGTAACTGTATACTGCTATAACGGTATCTGGCACTTTGGAACATCTAGTTGCCCTACAGTGAATAGTTCAAGGTATTTCCATCCTACCAATACTCACGGTATGATGTTAGACGATGCAATCGCTGTTATATTGGGACAGCCATCCCCTTCCAAGAAATCCGAGTTTGGATTTGGGGTAACCTCATCAGATGATCTGCGTAAGGCATTTACATATCACTTGGATCCTAACAGGGCCTACGCGTTTGTATTGATTCATCATGACAACAAGCATGTGATGGATTATACAGAACGCTTCGGAGCAAATTATGCAAAGCTGGCGCACATCATTATGCGTGATAGAACTACTCTAATTGATATTCCAGTGAATGCAGAGACAGTATCTCCTCTACTGCATAATGCTTTCGTTTATCCCACCCATTATGATTCACCTGTATCAGCATTATCAACCCTAAGTACTCATATTACATCTAGCGTGATTAATGCAGTGAACAGCGGTGCAACTGCTATGTATGGGTTTATCGCAACTCGTGCAAATGGACAACGATTCAAGGTATGTAACGAGAATGTTGTAATCCGCGAAGAGTTTGATCTAGGAAATCCCAATAAGTGGCAGAATATGCTCAACGTTTACATTCAGAATAAGCCTCACTATAAGATTGTGGATTATCAGAATGACTTCTGCCCTGACCTAGACATTCCTAGAAATCATCGTGGGCAAGAAATCGCACCAACATACATTATTCATACAGTGATTTGCACTATGCGCGATATCCTGTATAATAACTATAGGGCGTCTACTACATTCAATAAGCGCACGAAGAGGTTTCACATTCAACGCGAGGTTGATGCAATGCTGCCACAGATCATCAAGTTCCATATGGCACAGCTTCGCAACATCCAAATCACCAGTCACGATCACTCCCCAATCACTCCTCATGCGGTATATCATTACTTGTGCCACCATCAAACCATGAAGAACTTGCGCCTTCTCATAAAGCACTTTGCATCCAATCAAAACATGATGACAACCCTCTTCCCTCCAAGAACATTCGAGTGTTTCGTAGGCCTCGACGCACTCCTTTCCACATAGTTCTAAAACAGTAAAACAGTAATACAAAACTAACAAAATAAACACTCGCAAAAATAAACCAAAAACAAATTTTATCATTTTATTTCGTTTATGACATCCTGAACGGTTTCCAATGCACCCTCGCACCAACCTTGATGCAGTGCAACAGCTTCTCCAACAACAAATAGTTTTGGACTAGGTCGATGAGCTACTTTAACAAACGCCTTGCGATCACTATATTCGCCTGATAAGGGTAAGTTATAGTGGGTCCCTTCATTAAAGTAGAATGATGTTAACTTGATAATCTCTATAGGTATTTCTAATGTCTTTGTGAGTAATCGTTCGAAATACTTGCGTTGATCTGCTGAGCCAATATTATTCATATCACTGTAACCATCACTGTGTTTAACAATAAAAGAATGTAATTTTTGTGCCGATGCATTATCCGCATAAGCAATCATATACACTCCCTTATCGACATTCATAGGTATAATTTCTTGGAGGGGTGCTGGAACAACCATTAGTGTATCAACTATAGCAGCTACATTTTCAGCACAATCCTTTGAAAACTGTGCATAGACTCTTAGGAATGGTTGTGCCTTAATTTGCTTATATATAGGATATGCAGGAAGTAGCTTCTTTATGGTAGATATAGGAGTCGCAATCACGACATAGTTGCATTGATAGGTTTCTTCCTTGGTACCATTACTGCAATGCACATGATATACATCGTCATATATGATACTGTCGTTAATTAGTTTTACACGACTTACCTCAGTCTCCAACACTATTCTTTTTTTTCCAATAAACTTTACGAGTGAAGCAATTAGATCATTCCAAGGAATACCTAAACCTGTCCATCCACTTGTATTGTTATCATCCATACCATAATAGTTAATAACATCGCCTACATCAGCATTTTCAAAGTCTGAATAGCCAGTTGCTTCAACAAATGCATCGTATTTTTCACGAGTAAGATATTTACAGGCAAACTCTTTGAAGGTCTGTCGTGGAACAATATGTTTATGAGTGCCGGCATTGACGTATTTATTTGAAAGTTCTTTCATTACCTGACCAACATCGACATGTGTAGAATCCAAGTATTCTTTATGAGCGAAGAATTCACGATATGATACGTTCAGTTCCTTCAGAAGGTTTTGTAGAAGAATATCCTTTTTCTTTCTTCCAATACCTGCACCAGTAACAACCTTGGTTCCTGCAAAGGTTACATTACCGATTCGCCCTCCAATCCTGTCGGCTTTTTCCAATATAACAAGCGACCGTTTGGGATTCTTCTTCAATAACAAGTATGCTGTATACAAACCAGATATCCCACCCCCCACAATGACCGTATCAACCCCTTTCATTTTATATTACACTATCCTAAGAATATTCTAATTCTAAATCTAATTCTAAATAATGCCATTAAACTTAAACCTGCCTAAACCACTTAAGAGATATGTACCCTTATAATGTAAAGTGGTGTAGATCTACTTGTTTCGATATATTTGTGTTACAATAACATGCTTAATAGACATTTGAAATTTAAATCTAGCGACATTAAAAAGGATTTCAAAGATGTTTTGATCGTTCCAAGAAAAGGACCCAATATCATCAAAAGTAGAAATGACGTATCTCTTAGCAAGAAGATTGCATTCACCCTTCCAAATAAGACAGTGCATTGGGAGGGGACTCCCATTATATCTTCCAACATGGACACTGTATCCAACTTGGATACATTTCAAGTATTACATGAAAATAACTACATTACATGCTTTCCAAAACACATGAATAAGCAATGGTTGAACGACAAAGGTGGGCTTCCTGTTGACTTGGTAAACATAGATAACTACATGCTAAGCTGTGGTATCAACAAAGACGACTATATATTGGCAATGAACTTGATAGACAGATTACGGCGTTCCAATGTTCATGTAAAGTTTCTTTGTATTGATGTGGCAAATGGATATCTATCGCAATTAGAGGAGGTGTGTTTAATGTTTAGAGATACATTTCCCGATCTAATTATCACAGCAGGTAATGTTGTAACACCATCTGCTACATACGACCTTATAACACACTACGGTGTTAATATCGTCAAAATTGGTATTGGTTCTGGTAGTGTTTGCGAGACACGTTTGAAAACTGGTGTTGGTTATCCTCAGCTGTCGGCTGTAATGGAATGTGCTGATGCTGCTCACGAGGCAGGAGGATATATCATATCTGATGGTGGAATTGAACACCCCTGCGATATAGTAAAGGCATTTGCAGGTGGTGCCGACTTTGTAATGGCAGGTTCTTTATTTGCAGGCCACGAAGAGTCTCCTGGAGATACGTATGTAGATCCTTCAACAAACATACCTTATAAGACTTATTACGGAATGGCTTCAACCACTGCGCTTAAAAAGTATAACAATGGTACTTTAAACTATAGAACATCAGAAGGTAAAAAGGTTATGATGCCTGTTAAAGGCCCTCTCGTTGATACCATCAAAGATATCAATGGCGGAATTCGGTCTGCATGCACATATGTCAATGCGCGAAATCTCGATGAATTACACGAGTACACTGAGTTCATTAATATAGCACACCATCACAATACCTCTTTATCTTAACTGCGTGAATTCAATAACATATGTTCAAAATTAAAATATATTTTTTGGTGGTTTTTGTTTGTTTTTAGTTGTTTTTGTTTGTTTTTATAGTTTATTATATGATGCAACTTATTCATTCTTGATTTTATCACTTATTTTTAAGAAATTCAGGCAATCTTCCAACAGAATTGCACGGTTGATTTCTTTAGTGTGCGATTGAATCCCATTGATGTGATTGAGTACATCAGAAATTATAGGCGGATGTAACATGCCCAGCTTGTGTGTATAATACTCACAATTGATTGTTATGAGATACGGTGTTTGATCATTCTTATAGAACAACATTATGTTGGTTGAGCCAGGTACCCCCTGGTCTCCAATTTCAATGTAGTCCTTGTACAAGTCGATAGATTTAAACCACCCTTTAAATACTTCAGAGTGTTTCTCTAATAACTGCCTAGACGTATTAAATTTATACACTGCTTTGCCTCCATAAGACATTGGGTCCATAACAAGTATGCGAACATTGTCATCATCTATTATTTCTGTCTCCCTGACTGTCTCCATATTATTGTGAATTACTGTGATGAATTATAAATATGCCATATCATTTTTTTCCAAATTACTATATTATGTTATGATAATGTGGATAAATGTCTTTGTATAATGATAATAAGCACCTTGTTCTTTGTGCATCCAGCCTACTTCTATTGAACCCTATAGCGTTTTATGTAATCAATTCAAATAGAAACCTTTGCGAAACTGCATTGGCATGTCTTTTGATATGTGTCGTTGTAACATCGCAGATTTTCTGGTCAAATCCTGTAAAATATTCGAAAGCCCATATTGTTGATGGGATCATTGCAAAAATAACCGGCGTCGCATTCATCACATATATAATGATATGCAAAAACAGAACCGTATCGCTGTATCATATATATAGTGCACGATTAGTAGTACTATGTGTTTGCAGTACATTTTATTATAGCAACAAGTATTCGCGTAAAGAATGGTGCTGTGAAAAACATATAGTAAGCCATGCAATATTTCACTTCTTTTGCACAATCGGTTGTCTATTGGCATATGTGTAAGTGTAAGTTGTCAAACCCTAAATTGAAGCATCCATGTACTTATCTTTGCCTAACACTCGTAGTGACAACATCATATTATAACAGTGAGTTTCTAGATTTGGAAACTCTTTTGAAATGGCCATCAACCTGTTTCTGACATCAATGCGTTCTGCAGCGGTCATCTCTACAGCTTTTTTAGTGTTGTGTTTTTCATTATTAGACAGTATATC
>Ga0209550_10004279_pt1 | contig 13517 bp, 13 predicted proteins | sample LauGreSuBDMM15SN_2_FD_187567 | JGI IMG/M metagenome (GOLD analysis project Ga0209550, IMG submission 187567) | Freshwater lake microbial communities from Lake Michigan, USA - Su13.BD.MM15.SN (SPAdes) (version 5) | ecosystem: Environmental > Aquatic > Freshwater > Lake | place: Lake Michigan... | reverse complement strand
TGCCGCAGGCGAAAGCTATTGGCCCGAGGGCATGACGCCGCCCACCCTTTACGAACCGGTGGAGCGGGGTTTGGAAATCAAAATTGCTGAAAAAATGCGAGATTTGCGAGAAACGAATCGCCAAGCCAGGGGCGCAAAAAAATAGCCGTTCCAGAGCACAGGCCATTGATCCCGGCCCTGCGAGGCATGTCTAGAATGGTTTGAATCCGGGGAGCCACCCAGCGCACACCCGCTCACTTGCAGACAAATACATGGAGCCGGTCTCACACCGATAGCCCCCATTTCAAATAAGACCGAATGGATATTTTTCTGCAGCAAATCATCAATGGCTTGGTCATAGGCAGCATGTATGCCTTGGTGGCCCTGGGCTACACCATGGTGTACGGCATCATCAATCTCATCAACTTTGCCCATGGCGAGGTACTCATGGTGGGCGCCATCACCAGTTGGACCGCAATCGGTTGGATGCGCGAGGCCTCGCCCGACATGCCAGCCCCCTTGGTGTTGTTGTTGGCCGTCGTCATCGCTTGCGTGGTTTCTGCGGCGTTGAACTTTGCCATTGAAAAAATCGCCTACCGACCCCTGCGCAACGCCCCTAAATTGGCGCCCTTGATCACCGCCATTGGTGTCTCTATTTTGTTGCAAACCTTGGCCATGATCATTTGGAAACCGAATTACAAGCCATACCCCACTTTGTTGCCTTCTGAGCCCATGGCCTTGGCTGGTGCGGTCATCACGCCCACCCAGGTGATGATTTTGGGCGTCACTGCCGTTTCTTTGGCGGTGTTGATGTGGGTGGTCAATGCCACCCGTTTGGGGCGGGCCATGCGCGCCACGGCTGAAAACCCCCGGGTGGCTGCCCTGATGGGGGTCAAGCCCGATACGGTGATTTCAGCGACGTTTGTGATGGGTGCGGTGCTGGCGGCCATTGCCGGTGTGATGTGGGCATCGAATTACGGCACAGTGCACCACCACATGGGTTTTTTGCCGGGCCTCAAGGCATTCACTGCCGCAGTTTTTGGCGGTATTGGTAATTTGCCAGGGGCCGTGGTCGGTGGTTTGTTGCTGGGCTTGATCGAGTCGATTGGGTCTGGCTATATCGGCGCCCTGACCGGTGGTTTATTGGGCAGCCAGTACACCGACATCTTTGCATTTTTGGTGCTCATCGCTATCCTGACCCTGCGCCCGTCGGGCTTGCTCGGTGAGCGTGTGGCCGATCGGGCTTGAGGACGCCAACGCATGGGCATTCGCTTCACCTCCAAATCGCAGGCCTGGTTGTGGGCGGTGGTGTTGTTGGCGTTTCCCTTGGTGTTGCAAAGTTTTGGCAATGCCTGGGTGCGCATTGCCGACATGTCGCTCTTGTATGTGATGCTGGCGCTGGGCTTGAATGTGGTGGTGGGCTACGCCGGCCTGCTCGATCTGGGGTATGTGGCCTTTTTTGCCTTGGGTGCTTATTTGTATGGCCTGCTGGCTTCGCCCCATTTGCTGGAGACCTTCCCCGCGTTGATGGCTTGGTTTCCCAATGGCTTGCACCTGAGCTTGTGGGCTGTGTTGCCCATGGCGGCCGTATTGGCGGCTTTTTTTGGTGCTTTGCTGGGGGCGCCCACCCTCAAGCTGCGCGGCGATTATTTGGCCATCGTGACCTTGGGCTTCGGTGAAATCATTCGGGTGTTCATGAACAACCTGGACCAGCCCATCAACATCACCAATGGACCCAAGGGCTTGGGTCCGATCGACGCGGTGTCGGTGCTCGGGCACCCCTTGTCCAAGCGACTCGACCTGGGCTTTATCGAGCTGCCTTCGGTGACCTTGTATTACTACTTGTTTTTGGCCTTGGTCTTGGTCAGCATTTTTGTGTGCCATCGCATGGAGCGTTCGCGCATCGGTCGCGCTTGGATGGCCATCCGCGAGGACGAGGTCGCGGCCCGGGCCATGGGCATCCACACCCGCGACTTGAAACTGTTGGCCTTTGCCATGGGCGCGAGTTTTGGTGGTGTCGCCGGGGCCATGTTTGCGGCGTTTCAAGGCTTTATTTCGCCCGAATCATTCAGCCTGATGGAGTCGGTGATGATCGTGGCCATGGTGGTCTTGGGCGGCTTGGGCCATTTGCCGGGCGTGATTTTGGGCGCCGTGTTGTTGGCCGCCTTGCCCGAGGTGCTGCGTTTGGTCGCGGCCCCGCTGCAACAACTCACCGGTGGTCGCTTTGACCCGGCGATATTGCGCCAACTGCTCATCGCCTTGGCCATGATCGGCATCATGCTGTGGCGCCCGCGCGGTTTGTGGCCGTCCCCCGAACATGGCCAGTCGTCCCCGGGTCAGAGGGCCCCATGAGCGAAGCGGTGCTCAACGTGCGCGGGGTGGGCAAGCGCTTTGGCGGCTTGCAGGCTTTGAGTGGTGTGGATTTGCGCATCGAGCGTGGTCAGGTTTATGGTTTGATCGGCCCCAACGGGGCGGGCAAAACCACCTTTTTCAATGTCATCACTGGCTTGTACACGCCCGACAGTGGTCAATTCGAATTGGGTGGCCAAACCTATGAGCCCACTGCGGTGCACAAAGTGGCGCAAGCCGGGATTGCCCGCACCTTTCAAAACATCCGCTTGTTTGCCGAGATGACTGCCTTGGAGAACGTGATGGTCGCACGCCATTGCCGCACCAGCGCTGGGGTGTGGGGCGCCATTTGGCGGACTGCCCGCTTTCGTGCCGAAGAGGCCGATACCGCTGCACGCGCGCAAGCCTTGCTGGAATATGTGGGCATCGGCACCTACGCGCCTTACAAGGCCCGCACCCTGAGCTACGGCGACCAACGCCGGCTCGAAATTGCCCGCGCGTTGGCCACCGACCCTTTGCTGATTGCCTTGGACGAGCCCGCTGCGGGCATGAATGCCACCGAAAAGTTGGAACTGCGCGCCTTGATTGACAAAATCCGCAACGACCAACGCACAGTGTTGTTGATTGAGCACGACGTCAAGCTGGTCATGGGGCTGTGCGACCGGGTCACAGTGCTCGATCACGGCCAGCGCATTGCCGAAGGCACTCCGGCCCAGATCCAGCGCGACCCCTTGGTGATTGAAGCCTATTTGGGCACCGGGGCCCATTGACATGACACATCCTGAACAAACCGCATCGGCCTCTGCCGAAGCCTTGTTGCAAGTCGAGCAACTGGCCCTGGCGTATGGGGGCATCCAAGCGGTCAAAGGCGTTGATTTGCAAGTTTTTCCAGGCGAGTTGGTCAGCTTGATTGGCTCCAACGGCGCCGGCAAAACCACCACCTTGAAGGCCATCACCGGTGGCATGCGCGCCCAAGCCGGGCGCATTCGCTACCAAGGCGGCGACATTGCCGGACTGGGCGCATGGGATTTGGTGCGCCAGGGCTTGTGCATGGTCCCGGAAGGGCGGGGCATTTTTGGCCGCATGACGATTCTGGAAAACCTGCAAATGGGTGCTTACATCCGCGATGGTGCGGCCCAAATCCAAGCCGACATCGACCGCATTTTCACCACCTTTCCCCGCCTCAAAGAGCGGCGCAGTCAGTTGGCCGGCACCTTGTCGGGGGGCGAGCAACAAATGCTGGCCATGGGCCGGGCCTTGATGGCACAACCTAAACTGCTTTTGCTCGACGAACCTTCCATGGGTTTATCGCCTTTGATGGTGGACAAAATCTTCGAGGTGATCCAAGGTGTGGCCGCCCAGGGCATGACCGTTTTGTTGGTGGAGCAAAATGCACGCCGGGCCTTGCAAATTGCCGACCGTGCCTATGTGATGGAGTCGGGCCTGATCACCTTGAGCGGCGCGGCCCAAAATTTATTAGACGACCCCAAAGTCCGGGCAGCGTATCTGGGTGAATGAGGTCTAAGGAGACAAACATGCGTGCTTTTTTGAGTCCACAAGACATCACCGATTTCCAGACCCAAGGTTGTCTGGTGCCCAGCTACCGGCTGGAACCTGAGGTGCTGTCCAAAGTGCAAAACGCCTTGGAAACCTTGCTGCGCGACAACCCCGGTGTGCGGCCTGAAAAACTGGTCAGCGCGCACATTGAAGGCAAAAACGATGAAGGCGTGCGCGGCAGCCAAGCCTTTTTGGACCTGGCCATGCACCCGCCCATCATCGACTTGGTCGAGCAACTGATCGGTCCCAACATCGTGTTGTGGGGGTGTCATGTGTTTTGCAAACCGGCCAGCGAAGGTTATGAAACCCCGTGGCACCAAGACGGCCACTACTGGCCCATCCGCCCCTTGGCCACTTGTACCGTGTGGGTGGCCCTGGACCCCAGCACCCGCGCCAATGGTTGTTTGCGGGTCATCCCCGGCTCGCACCAGGGCAAGCATTTGCACCCCCATTTGCACGAAGACCGGACCGATTTGACCTTGAACCAACGCATGGCTGATGGGGCTTTCGATGAGGCGAATGCGCTGGATTTGGAGCTCGAGCCCGGGCAAATGTCGATGCACGATGTCTACATGATCCATGGCGCCAAGGCCAATTCATCGGGACAACGCCGCACCGGCGTGGCTTTGCGCTACATGCCCGCGAGCTCCCACTTTGACCGCAGCCTCAAACCCGTGGACGGGCAGTCGGGTGTGCCAGTGAGTTTTGCCACCCGCCCGCTGTGGTTGCTCAGGGGGCAAGATGTGTCTGGCCGCAACGACTTCACTGTGGGGCACCGCCGCTGAAGGGGACTGCCGCAGGCGTTATTCTTTTCAGTCAAAACGCGCGCAGCGCTTCAACGGCTGCGCAGCGCACCGGTGGCTGATGGGTTCAGTCGACCTTGGCCCCACTGGCCTTGACCACAGGCTCGTATTTGGCCAACTCACTGGCCATGAAGCGGCCAAAGGCCTCGCTGTCGGTGGGCACGGCCTCGGCCATCATCCCGGCCCAGCGCTCGCGCACCTCGTTGGAGCGCAAGGCGCCCACAAACGCTTGGTTGAGTTTGGCCAGGGTGTCTTTGGGGGTGGCCGCGGGGGCCACCAGGCCCCACCAGGTATCGACCGAAAACCCTGGCAACACCTCGGCCAAGGCCATCACATCTGGCAGCATGGGGCTGCGCTGCGCAGTGGTCACGGCCAAGGCCAGCAATTTACCCGCTTTGATGTTGGCCGCAGCGGTGGCCAGGTTGTCAAAGTTAAAGTCCACTTGCCCGCTGAGGAGCGCCAATTGGGCGGGGTTGCCGCCGTTGTAGGGGATGTGGACCGCAAAAATGCCAGCCCGGGCTTTGAACAACTCGGCGGCCAAATGCCCGGCGCTGCCATTGCCCCCTGAGCCGACATTGAGTTTTCCCGGGTGGGCGCGGGCGTATGCCAAAAAGCTTTTGAGCGAATCGATTTGGAGCCGTTTGGCGGTGTCGGCATTGACCACCAGCACATTGGGCACCCGAACCATTTGGGTGATGGGTGCAAAGTCGGTGCTGGCGTTGTAAGGCATGCGCGCATACAACCAAGGGTTGACGGCATGGGTGGCGGTGGCGGCAATGCCGATCGTGAGCCCATCGGGCGCGGCTTTGGCCACCGCATCGGCGCCAATATTGCCACCCGCACCGGGGCGGTTTTCCACAATCACCGTGCCCAGGCTGTCCTTGACCCGCTCGGCCAAAAACCGCGCGGTCACATCGATGGGTCCGCCTGCGGCATAGGGCACGATCAGCCGGATTGGTTTGCCACTTGGTGTGATTTGTGCCGTTGCCCAACCCAAGCCACCCAATAAGTGGGCCATCAGCAAGGCCCGAGCCAGTCGAACGAGGCGCGCATGATTTGTGATGGGCATGGTGGGGCTCCTGTTGTGTGTTGTCAGCTTTTTGCCTTGTCGGCCTCGGTGATGAAGGAGTCGGCAAAAAACGAATCGCTGGGCAGACCGGCCAAGGTGCAAAAGTCGTGCCGCGCCGAGTCCACCACGATGGGTGCGCCGCAGGCATAGACCTGGTGGCCGCTCAAGTCCGCAAAGTCTTCCAGCACAGCGCGGTGCACAAAGCCCGTGCGGCCGCTCCAGGCATCTTCGGGCAAGGCGTCGGAAACCACAGGCACATAGGTCAACCAGGGCAGGGCAGCGGTTTGTTCATTTACCCAGGCGTCCATGTACAAATCGGCTGGACGGCGCCCGCCCCAGTACAAGGTGGTGGGGCGTTCAATGCCCGCATGGCGCATGTGCTCCAGGATGGCCTTGATCGGCGCAAAGCCAGTGCCGGAGGCCAAAAACACCAAGGGCTCAGGGTTGTCTTCGCGCAAGAAAAAGCTTCCCTGTGGGCCTTCGATGCGTTGGATTTCTTTTTCTTTCATCGCGGCAAACACATGGTCGGTGAATTTTCCGCCAGGCATGTGCCGGATGTGCAGCTCCACGCTGGGGCTGCCTGCCACCAAGGTGTGTGGTGCATTGGCCATGGAGTAACTCCGGCGCGAACCATCGCGCAATAAAAAGTCAATGTACTGACCGGCCCTGAATTGGAAGCTGTCATTGGTGGGCAATTGCAATTGGATCACCATCACATCGTGCGAAGCCTGGGCCAAGCTCATCACGCGCACTGGCATTTTACGGATGGGAAACGCCCCTTCTTCCACCACTTGGCGCGACTCCAGCACCAGGTCCGAAGTGGCTGTGGCGCGGCAGGTGAGCACATAGCCTTGTTCTTTTTCGGCATCACTCAAGGCCTTGCTTTGGTACTCGCTCATGACCAACTCGCCGCTGATTTTTTTGCTTTTGCACGATCCGCAGGCGCCGTCTTTGCAGCCATAGGGCATGCCTATGCCTTGGCGCAAACCGGCACTGAGCAAGGTCTCGTCGGCTTCGGCCGTGAAATGGCGGCCGCTGGGTTGGACCGTGACGCTGAAACTCATGTTTGGTTATCCTTGGGATTGATTTTTTGCAAAGACTGCGATTTTGCCTTCAAACCAAACCCCATTGGGTGCCTTGCCTGCCCGCTTTCGCCGCCAACGCCTGCTGATCGTCGGATGTGGCGACGTGGGCCAGCGCGTGGCCAGGTTGGCACCGGCGCCGCTGCGGGTCATGGCCTTGACCTCGTCGCCCGATAATTGTGCCGTGCTCAGGGGGCAAGGCATCCTGCCATTGCAAGGCAACCTCGACAACGCGCAAAGCCTGCGCCGCTTGGCTGGTTTGGCCACGCGGATGGTGCATTTGGCGCCGCCACCCACCGAGGGTTGGTCGGACCCGCGCACCCTGGCCTTGTTGCGCAGCTTGGATCGGCGTTCATGGCCGCGCAGTTGGGTGTATGGGTCCACCAGCGGTGTGTACGGCGATTGCCATGGCGCTTGGGTGCAAGAGTCCCAGCCGGTCACGCCCTTCACGCCCCGGGCTTACCGCCGGGTGGATGCCGAAAAGCGCTTGCGCTGGCACGGCAAAGGCACGGGTCTGCGCCAAGGGGTGCGGGCCAGCATTTTGCGCATCCCCGGCATTTATGCCTTGGACCGCGAAGGCGGCACCCCAGAGGGTCGCTTGCGCAAAGGCACACCCGTGTTGCAAGCCTCAGACGATGTTTATACCAACCACATCCATGCCGATGACTTGGCCCGCGCCTGCTGGTTGGCCTTGTGGCGTGGACAGGCACAGCGGGTCTATCACGTCAGCGACGACAGCCAACTCAAAATGGGCGACTACTTTGACCTGGCCGCCGACTTGTTTGGCCTGCCCCGGCCGCCGCGGGTGCCGCGCGACAACGCCGACAACCAATTGCCGCTGATGTTGCTGAGTTTCATGAGCGAGTCTCGGCGCTTGGACAACACCCGCATGAAACAAGAGCTGGGTTTGCGCCTGCGCTACCCCACGGTGCACAACGGGTTGAAGACGGGCTAATCGATGGCGCGGGTTTATCAGCGCATGCCCACTTTGGCGGTGTTGAAGATGTGCTGCGCCTCGCGCGGCATGCAGCGCCAATAGGCTGGCGTGGCTTGCACCGAACCTTGGAGTTCGGCGGCTGCGGCCCAAGCCCAGCGCGGGTTGTACAAAAAGCTGCGCGCCAAAGCGACCAAATCGGCCTCTTGGTTGACCAAGATGGATTCTGCGTGGGCGGCTTCGGTGATCAAGCCCACGGCCATCGTGGGCAGACCTGATTTGTCTTTGACCATTTTGGCAAAGGGCACCTGGTAGCCCGGCACCAGGTTGATTTTTTGCTGCGGCGAAACACCCCCTGACGAGATGTGCATGAAGTTGGCCCCCGCTTGTTTGAGGCGCAAGGAAAAGTCAGCCGTTTCTTCGGCCGTCCAACCGCCTTCGACCCAGTCGGTGGCAGACAGCCGCATGCCCAAGCTGCCGCTGTAAACCTGGCGCACGGCTTCAAACACCTGCAAGGGAAAACGAATGCGGTTCTCAAAGCTGCCGCCGTAGGTATCGCTGCGTTGGTTAGAAATGGGGGATAAAAATTCGTGCAGCAAGTAGCCATGGGCGCCGTGCAACTCAACGGCTTCGATGCCGATCTCCTGCGCCCATTGGGCAGCGCGGACAAAGTCTTTCAAGATGCCGTCCAAGGCCGCTGGGCTGATGGCCTCTGGGGCGGGTTCGCTCGCGGTGATGGGCACCGCAGACGGGGCCTCGGGCCACCAACCGCCTTCGCTTTGGGGGATCAGCTTGCCACTGTTCCAGGGCACATGGCTCGAGCCCTTGCGACCCGCGTGACCGATTTGGATCGACACCGGCACTGGCGGGGCCAGGCGGCGTGCCCGGCCCAGCACATCGGCCAAGGCCTGGGCTGTGGCGTCGTTGTACAGGCCCAGGCAGCCAGGGGTGATGCGACCGCGTTCAGAAACGGCCGTGGCCTCGATGGTGAACAAACCGGCGCCGCTGTTGAGCAAATTGCCCCAGTGCATCAGGTGCCAGTCGCTGGCCAGCCCGTCGACGCAAGAATATTGGCACATGGGGGCCACCACAATGCGGTTGGCCAGTTTGAGGGGCCCGCGGCCGGAGCCGAGTTCGAATTCGCTGAAAAGTGCGCTCACAAATCTCTCCATAGGGTTAGCTGGTCCGATGCTAGCTTGAATTGACCGGGGTCACTGTCTTGACAGCGACCTGACATGGCATGCGGTTAGCATTCGCCCATGAAGTCAAACGCACATTTCCGATCGTCTTTTTTCCGCCAAACGATGCTGACCCTGTCCAAGGGCTTGTGGCTCAGCACTGCCCTGGGGGCCGCATCCCTGGCCTGGTCGCAAGACAAACCTGCAGCCCCAGAGGTTTGGATCAACCCAGGCTTTGTTTCTTATCACTTTCCCAAGCATGGTTTGAGCTTCAATAACTTCAACCCTGGCCTGGGCGCTGAGTGGCGGCAATCCAGCGACTTGTCGTGGTCTGGGGGGTTTTTTCACAACAGCGATTGGGCGCGCAGTTATTACGCCGGGGCTTACTGGACACCCGTGCAGTGGGCGGGTTGGCGCTGGGGCGCTTTTGTGGGCTTGATCAATGGATACCCCCAAATGCTCGATGGCGGGGTTTTCCCCTTCTTAACCCCGGTGGCCACCCGCGAGTGGGACCAATGGGGCGTGGGCATGAGCTTGCTGCCAGACTATGAAAATCGACTGCATGGTGCCTTCACCGTGCAAGTCAAATACAAATGGAAGCCATGAGCGGTGACTGACCTGCCTTTGTTTCCACTCAGCCAAGGCTTGCTGCCCCAAGGTTTGTTGAACCTGCAAATCTTTGAGGTGCGCTACCTGACCATGATTCGCAACAGCCACAAAATGGGAACGCCTTTTGGCGTGGTCATGCTGGCCCAAGGCCAAGAGGTGCGGCAAGCCGCTGCCACCGAGCGATTGATGAGCCACGGTTGTTTGGCCCACGTGTCTGAACTTGAGGTGATCCAACCCAACTTATTGCGCGTGCAATGTGTGGGCGGCCAACGTTTTCGCCTGGGCGAACATGCGCAAGCCGTCAATGGTTTGTGGCACGCCAACGTGAGCGTGTTGCCAGATGACTTGGCCATGGCAGTACCCATTCACTTGCAGTTTGCCGCTGACCGATTGCGCGAGTTGTCGGATCAATGGCTGGCGCGCGGCCTGGACCCAGACCAGTGGCCATGGCGCGGCGAAGCGGCCTTTGGCGACAGTGCTTGGGTGGCGCACCGTTGGCTGGAGTTACTGCCGCTCAGCCCAGCGCAAAAACACAGTGCCATGCTCGAGGCCGATCCGGTGCTGCGACTCCAAAGGGTGGCCGCGTGGCTCAAATCCTTTTAATCCACTGAACAGGAGTTTTCCATGCAACAACGGGTGTCCCCTTCTGTCAGCAGGCGCTTGTGTTTGGGTGTGGCCGCTTCGGCCGTGGTGGCCCCAGCGCTGTGGGCCCAGACCTTCGGCGCAAAACCCATCCGCTGGGTGGTGGTTGCGCCAGCGGGCTCGTCCTTGGATGTGATTGCGCGCGCCATGCAAGACAAACTGCGCGATCAATTGGGCACCCCCATCGTGATCGAGAACAAGCCACAAGTCGGTGGCACGGCAGGCACTGCCGAGGTCGCACAGTCGGCCCCTGACGGCCACACCTGGGTGATGTCTTTCAATGGCCCTTTGGCTTTTGCCCCGCACCTGTACCCACGCTTGCCGTATGCGCCCCTGCGCGATTTGATACCGGTGGTATTGACCACGTCGCAGCCCAACTTGATCGCCGTCAACGCCAGCTTGCCCGCCAATAATCTGCAAGAGTTGCTGGCCCTGCTGCTGGCCCACCCCGGCAAATACAACTTTGCATCGGTGGGCAATGGCAGCTCCTCTCACCTGTGCATGGAGTACATCAAGGCCTTGAGCAGTACCTTTGCCGTGCACATTCCCTTCAATGGCGGGCCCCCAGCGGTGTTGGCCACCGTCGGTGGTGAGACCCACATGATCGCAGCCGTCCCGACTTTGCTCACCCCGCAGATCAAGGCCGGACGCCTCAAAGCCATTGCCGTCACCGGTTTGCAACGTTATGGCCTCACGCCCGAGGTACCCACGGTGACCGAGAGTGGGGTGCCCAGTTTGAAGGGCTTTGAAGCCATTGCCTGGAACGGTGTGCTCGTGGCGGCTGCCACCCCCAAGCCCATCGTGGAGCGCGTCAATGCCGCCATCAACCTGGCTTTGCAAGACGATTCGGTGCGCCAACGCCTGCAAGCCGCTGGTTTGGAGCCAGCGGGCGGCACGCCTGAAAAATTCGCCCAACTTATGCGCGATGAATCGGCCAAATGGCTGCCCATCATTCGCCGCTCTGGGGCCACCCTGGGCTGATACAACTTGGCCCGCCTGCAAACCACTGGCCTTGCTCCTATGCCTGGACACATGGCGGTGTGGACGATTGAACCCAGGGGATTAGATGCGCAAGTTTGATTTTGACCTGGTGGTTTTGGGGGCAGGTGCCGCGGGCATGATGGGCGCACTGGCCGCGGCCGAAGGCGGTCGCCAGGTCTTGCTGGTTGAGCCTTTCATGGACCAGGCCAACAACTTGGCCATCAGTGGGGGCTTGTTTCCGGCTGCGGGCTCGGCCCTGCAGTCCGAAGCTGGGGTGAACGACAGCCCGGCGCAATGGCTGGCCGATTTGCGGTCATTTGCTGGCGACAGCGTGAACGAACGCATTGCCACTCCTTTGGCCCAGGCCTTGCCAGGCGTGGTTGATTTTTTGATCGGCCGTTTGCATGCGCCCATCGGTTTTCTGCCCGATGTGGTTTCAACCGGCCACAGCCAATGCCGCTTCCACAGCACCTTGCCCGCCGGTGGCGCGGCACTGCACCATTGGTTTCGCCAACAAATTCACGCCCATCCCCGGATCACCTTGCACCCGCATGCGGTGACCCCGCAGCGTGGCCCCCAAGGTTTTGTGCTGCATGTTGAAAACCAGCGCGTGAGGGCGTCGCATGTGCTGCTCGCTGGGGGAGGTTTTGGCGCCAATCCGACGTGGGTGGCGCAGCACATTCCCGCCATGCGTGGAGCGCTCTACAACGGTGCGGCCCACAACGATGGCAGTGCCATCGGCTTGGGTCTCGACTGGGGCGGGCAGTTGTGGGGCATGGATGGCTTTCAAGGGCAGGGCCATACCAACCCCGGCGGGCGCACTCGCCTGGGCATGGGCATTCCCGCACTGGGGGGCATCTTGGTCAACCGGCAAGGGCAGCGTTTTGTGCGCGAAGACATCGGTCCTTCGGCCTTGGCACCTTGGGTGATGGCGCAACCACAGGGCCTGGCCTTGGAGGTGTTTGATGCCCACATCGAGGCTGGCTTGGCCCAACATGCCGCCTACCAATCCGCTTTGCAGGCCGGGCAGGTGTTGCGCGCTGATGACGCTCAAGGCTTGGCGGCGCTGGCAGGGGTGGACGCCCAGGGTTTGCAAGCCACCTTGGATGCGGTGCAGGCCATTGCACAGGGCGGTGCCAACGACCCCTTGGGCCGAGCCCACTTTGCCCGGGTGCTCAAAGGCCCCTGGTTGGCCTCATGGGTGACCGGCGCTTTGTCGCACACGCAAGGCGGTTTGGTGACCGATGGCGATGGCCGTGTACTGGACGCGCAGGGCCATTGGATCACCGGCGTGTGGGCCGCAGGGGGAAGCGCGGCGGGTTTGTCTGGGCGCGGTGCCGAAGGCTATTTGCCCGGCAACGGATTGGCCCAGTCGTTTGGGTTGGCCTGGCGCATGGCCCAGGCCCTGGGGCCAGCAGGCCCTTGACTCACTCCATGGTGGCGCCCGAGATCTCCACCGCCCGTTTGAACTTGTCCAACTCTTTGCGGTGAAACACCGCGCTTTCGGCGGGTGTGCTGCCCACCGGCGTCACGCCTTGGGCGTCGAGTTGTTGCCGTACTTGGGGGTCGGCCAATGCTTTGGCCACTTCTGCTGATATGCGCTGAACCACAGCCGCTGGGGTGCCGACTGGGGCCATCAGCAGCACCCAAGCGGTGGCGTCAAAGCCAGGAATGAACTCGGCCATGGAGGGCAAGTCGGGGAATTGGGGCGAGCGCTTGTTGGAGGTCACCGCCAAAGGTCGCACGTTGCCCCCGCGGATCAAAGGCGACATCGAGGGCAAGCCGCCCACCGTGACTTGCACGTCCCCGGCCATCATGGCTTGGGTGGCCAAAGAGTCACCCCGGTAGCTGACGTGGGTGATTTTGAGGCCCGCATCGGCGCGGATCAATTCCATCACCAGGTGAGAGGTTGAGCCTTGGCCAGAGGATGAATACGCCATTTTGTCGGGTTGCGCTTTGGCCGCGGTGACAAACTCGTTGAAGTTTTTAAACGGCTGCTTGGGGCTGGTGGTGACCACTTGGGGGAAGGATACCAACACCGAAATCGGTACAAAGTCTTTCAGGGCGTCATAGGGCAACTTTTTAAACAACCAGGGGTTGATCGCCATGGTGCCTGGCGAGCCCAACAACAAGGTGTAGCCATCGGGCTTGGCACGGGCAGCAAAGTCAGTGCCGATGTTGCCGCTGGCCCCGGTTTTGTTGTCCACGGTGATGCCTTGGCCGGTGTTGGCCGCAATTTTTTGGGCGATCAAGCGACCCACCACATCCACCGAAGAGCCCGCAGAAAAGGGGTTGATCAACACCACGGGACGGGTTGGCCAGTCGGTGCTTTGG
>Ga0209550_10004278_pt1 | contig 13518 bp, 11 predicted proteins | sample LauGreSuBDMM15SN_2_FD_187567 | JGI IMG/M metagenome (GOLD analysis project Ga0209550, IMG submission 187567) | Freshwater lake microbial communities from Lake Michigan, USA - Su13.BD.MM15.SN (SPAdes) (version 5) | ecosystem: Environmental > Aquatic > Freshwater > Lake | place: Lake Michigan... | reverse complement strand
CCTGCGCCGCCGACACCGACGACGCGAATGAGCGCGAAATTCTCGGTTTGCGCTGCCATCGACTCCATGCCCTCCGGACCTGTTGCCTCGACTCTGCGCCGCCCGGGGCTAGCCCCGTTTAGACGACGCCCTCCCGTCGATCCCGCGAAGTGTAGCAGCGCCCCGCCCGCAGTTCGCGGCGGGTTGGGTTACCCCCGAATGCGACCGAGGAGGTTGCGCGCCCCACCGAACAGGCGCCCTACGAATCCTGCTTCTGGCTCCTCGGCGATCCCCGCCTCATCCAGGCCGCGAGCGACCCAAGAGAAGAGGCCGAGCACGGCCGCCTGGCCAGGCCCGCGGAACTCGTCGAGGATCCCCAGAATTGGCCCAGTTGGCGATGCAACGCGAACCGGCGCCTTCAGGATCTCACGTCCAAGCGCCTCGACGCCTTGAAGCAGCGCCCCGCCGCCGGTCAAGACAACGCCTGCGCTGGTCACCTCTGGACCCGCCTTGGCGATCACGCCAGCGATCAGTTCAAAGATCTCGCTCATGCGTGGCTCAATGATGCGAGCGAGCTCGAGTCGGCCGATGCGCCGACCGGCTGGCTCGTCGGGAACGTTGTACTGCTCCGCGTCACTGGCGGTGCGCGGGTCGCAGGTGCCGTAGGTCATCTTCAGCTCTTCGGCGGCAAGGAGGCTCGTCTTGAGCCCAATCGCCACGTCACGAGTAATGAAGGCGCCGCCGATTGGCAGGACCGCCGTATAGACCACAGCGTTCTGGTGGAAGATCGCGATATCGCAGGTCTCTGCGCCGATATCAACCAGGACCGTCCCGAGTTCACGCTCTGTCTCGGTGAGCGTCAGCTCGGCAGCGGCGAGCGACGCTGGAACGTAGTCGTCAACCGCGATGCCAGCAGCCTGCACGCACTTCTCAAGATTCTGCACGGCGGTGCTGCCGGCGGTGATGAGGTGCGCGCGAGCCTCGAGTCGGTAGGCGATCATGCCGCGTGGCTGCTGGATCCCCTCCTGGCCATCCACGATGTACGACGAGGGAAGCACATTGAGAAGCATGCGCGAGTTCGGTACCTCGATCGCACGGCAGACCTCAAGGACGCGATCCACATCGTCATCTCGAATCTCACGATCGGGATTGGCGACAGCTACCTGGCCGCTCGTGTTCACTCCCAGCACGTGGTTCCCGGAGATGGTGATCGTGGCGTGTTCAATGTGATAACCGGAGAGGCGTTCAGCGGCATCAACGGCGGCGCGGATTGCGGCGCCCGTCTTCTCGATGTCGGTGACAACACCCTTGCGCATCCCTTGGTTCGGGTAGGTCCCCTTGCCAATGACGCTGATGGAGCCATTCTCGCCACCAATATGCGCAATTGCGCACGAAACCTTCGAGGTGCCGATATCAATCGCGGCGATCGTTGTGTAGCGCTCTTCTGCCATTTAGTTGCCCCCTCCACTCTGTGCGCTCATCTTGCGCATCATACCCCTGCTCACCCGAACGCCACGCCCTATCTGCACCATCACGGGCTCACCGTGGGGGCTGCGGGGCTTGGCGATGGATCAGAGGGGGCCGGGCTAGTGCTGGGGCTAGGACTTGGACCCACGGATGGTGGTGGCGGTCGCACACCCTTCGCCGTGTAGGTGCCAGCCTGGTCGTCGGCGAGGATGACCCAGCCGATCCGTGTCTCTCGTCCGGCGAGCAGGCTGCGCAGCAGCCGAACCTGGCCCGGGATCATGCTGGTTGGGCGGATGGTGGCGGAGTAGATGCCGAAGACTGCATGCCACTCGATCGATGGCCCGGTGGCCTCCACCACGAAGCCGAAATCGCTGAGGAGGCGGAGAGTCAGTTTGGTGGCGCCGGTGCCGAGGTCCGCTGGCGTCAGGGAGGCAAGGCGCGTGGCCACATCGAGCTCGGTTGCCGTGAGTTGCCGAACCGTAAGGAGTGGGCTTGGCACGCGATCGTCGTAGAGGAGGGGGGCCGCCGCAAGTGCCGCTGCCGCCGTCGGCGCCAGATCAAGCGTGTCGATGTTGCCAAGGAGTTCGCCGCCCTCGGTGACGGCGTAGGCCAGATCGCCAATCTGCCAGCGCAGCAGGAGCGACTTCTCGCGCACTCGAATCTGAATCCCATCAGGAAGCCCAGCGCTGACCCGCACTGAGGCGACGAGCGGCAGCGCTGCCACCGCCTCCTCTGCGGCGCGGAGGTTCACGCCGAGCAGGCTGCTGCCGATCGGAATGTTTGCAGCCGCAATCACCGCATCGGGATCAAGGAGCAGGGCGCCGACGACTGAGATGTTGCCGACCGTCGTGAGGCTGGCGCGCGCAGCCACCGGAGGTAGGAGGAAGGCCGCCACCAAGATTGCACCGAGCGCAATCGGACGCAGCCGAGCCGCTGCCCCTGGGGTGAGGCGTGGGCCTCGCCCCGACGTCGCGCCAGGATCTTCGTTCGGGCGCCGATTCGTGGAGCCACCGACTGGCGTCACGCCAGCGCGTCGACGGCTTCCGCCAAGCCCAGGGCGTACGCCGGGCGGCGCCTCACCCGGAGCGAAGGGTCGTGCGCCTGCACCGCGATGCTGCCCGCGATCCCCTGTCGATGATCTGCGATCGCTCATCGCGTGCTCCGCGGTGCGGGGCGCGCCGCCGCCGCAGCGACAAGCTCAACGCACAACTCCGTAAAGCTCGAGCCACCCGCCATCACCAGTGCGGGGAAGAGCGAGATCGGCGTGAAGCCAGGGAAGGTATTCACCTCTGAGAGGTACCAGTGGCCGGCGCGCTCGCCACTCCGCGCCATTAAGAAGTCCATGCGTGCGAGGCCACGACTCTGGGCAGCGGTGAAGAGCGCAACGGCGGCGGCGCGCATCTCATCTGCCAGAGCCGGTGGCAGGTCGCTTGACGTCGTGGTGCGCGAGACGCCCGGCGCGTACTTGGCGTCGTAATCGTAAAACTCACGGCCGGGAAACACCTCGCCAGGACCGAATGCCTGCACCGATCCGTTCGTGCGCTCGAGAACAGCAACCTCCAGCTCGCGGGCACGCTCAAGGTACGGCTCGAGCATCGCGCGATCGCCAAAGCGCAACGCCTCGTCAACCGCATCTGCCCAATCGGCTGACGTGTGTGCGATCTTCATGCCGATAGATGAGCCGTGTGCGGCAGGCTTGCCGATCAGTGCACCTGTCGTAGTGTGCTCGTCGGAAAATGTCGCGATGGCTCGGAGGAGTCCTTCCCGATCTGATCTCCATTCGCGTTGCGTGATGACGAGCTCAGGGAGCGTCGCTACTCCGCCTTCGCGCGCGAGCGCCTTGAAGCGCGGCTTGTCCATGCCGAGGGCGGCAACTGCGGGGGTGTCACCGACATAGTTCAGCCCGGCCGCCGCAGCCGCTGCGGCGATCGTGCCATCTTCATCGCCCGGTCCATGCAGCGCAGGGACGACGATCGTCTCTGGTGCCGATGCGGCAACGCTTTGGAGATAGGTATCGAGCGCCATGGGCTGTGTGCCACTGAGTGCTGGCGCGGTGAGATCCGTGTATGCGCCGCCAGGGAGATCGCCGCGACGGTGCGCCGCTGGCAACGGTCGAAGCGAACCATCTCGTGCGATATGTGCCTGGGTGACTGTTAGGCCGGCATCGAGCAGCGCGGCGGCGATGGCGGTGCCAGAGATCGTGGAGATATCCGACTCCGCACTCCTCCCGCCGAAGAGCACGAGGACTGGTGGGAGAGCGCTGTGCCCGCTCACGCGGCGGACTCCCCGATGAAGGCGATCTCTGTGGCGAGGGTGATTCCGGACTGTGCGTGGACCGCATCGCGGCAGGCGTCGTGGAGCGCGCGGATCTCCGCTGCGGTCGCTCCCCCACGATTGAGGATCCAGTTGGCGTGCATCTCGGAGACCTCTGCACCGCCCATGCGCACACCCTTCATCCCCGCAGCCTCAATGAGTGCGCCAGCGCTCAGCTCGCCTGGGGGATTGCGGAAGACGCTGCCAGCGCTCGGAATGCCGAGCGGCTGATGCTCGCGACGCCAGCGGCGAATCTCCTCGAGATGCGACTTGATCAGCTCTGGCTCGCCTGGTGTCAGGGTGACCCTCGCCCCCAGGATCACCTCGCTGCCCCCCTCTGGTCGCTTGAATCGCGACTCGCGGTAGCTGAACGCCGCGTCGGCGATAGAGATCTCCGACTCGGAGCCATCCGCGCGGAGGAGCGTGATGGAGGTGGCAATTGCGGCCATCTCGCCGCCGTGCGCTCCAGCATTTGCCCAGATTGCACCACCGATGTTCCCCGGAATGGCGAGGGCGAACTCAAGCCCGGTGAGCCCCGCCTCGGCGGCAATCGTCGACGCCTTCGCCATGGGGACCCCTGAATCGAAGGAGATCGTCCCCGCAGCCTGATCGACGTCGTACCCCGCGCTGCGATTGAGGGCGACGATGCCACGAATGCCAGCGTCCCCCACCACCACATTGCTGCCGCGCCCAAGGATGCGCAGTGGCCAGCCGCGTGACGCAGCGAGGCGAACCAGCCCACGCAGGGCGAAGCGATCGCGAATGGTGACCATGAGGTCGGCCGGCCCACCGACACGCATCGTGGTGTGTTCGGCGAGTGGCTCGTTGCGCAGCACCTTCAAGCTGAGTCGGCGCTCCAGTTCGCGAGCGGCAACCTCGGCATCGGCCCACGGCTGATGCGTGCGCACCTCGCTCATCCCCGACCGCCCAGTTGCAGCAGCCTCTGCGCGATGACCATCGCGGCGTCAGGGTGCGCCAACGTTGTAGCGGCACGCGCCGCTGCAGCGCGCTGTGCTGGCGTCGCATAGTTGGCAACCGCCGCGAGGAGGCGTTCGGAGGTCAGCTCCTCATCGTTGATGAGGGTCGCAGCGCCAGCCGCTGCGGCGGCCTCTGCATTGGCGCGTTGATGGCCGCCGGCAAATGGGTAGGGCACGATGATGGCGGGGAGCCCAGCGGCGGCCGCTTCGGCAATGGTCGATGCACCGGCGCGACCGAGCATCAGATCGGCGGAGACGAGTGCCCCCTCCATCTCTCCCCCACCCAGGAATGCGACGGGCAGGTAGCGGTCACGCAGCTCCGCAGGGAGGTTCACTCGTCGACGCTCCGCATCGGGGAGGCCCTCCATCACCACGTGCAGGACGCTCCACTCTGTCAGCAGCGTTGCAAGCGCACCGTCGAGTGCCGTCTCGAATCGACGAACGCGCTGCGAGCCGCCGAACACCAAGAGGAGTTGATCGCTCTCGCTGAGGCCGCGCGCCGTTCGTGCCGTTGTGCGATCAATCGTGAGCTCGCGCACAGGGGTGCCGGTCACGGTCGTCTTCGCACCGCTCCATGGCGCGCGCTCCGCCGTCTGCCGCCAGGCGACCGCGCGATGTGAGGCGAGCGGTGCAACGAGGGTGTTCGATCGTCCCGCCTGCACGTTCCCCTCCCATAGGAGGCTCGGCGTGCGCGTAAGCCACGCGGCGATCAACGCAGGGATGGCGATGTATCCACCCGTGGAGAAGATCACGTCGGGTCGCACGCGACGGATCAGGCGAATCGCTTGCGGGATCGACCAGAGCAGCTTGGCGGCATCACGCGCCGTCGCGAGCAACCCGGCGCCGCTCGGTCGCAGACTTGGGGCGGCCAAGAGCGTCAACGGGTACCCCGCCTCTGGGACAAGGCGTGACTCAACGCCACGTGCGCCGCCGAGCCAGCTGATCTCAGCGTCGGAGTGGAGCTGGCGAACCGTACGAGCTACGGCGAACGCGGGGAAGAGATGCCCCCCCGTTCCGCCACCCGCGATTAGCACGCGCATCACTACCTCCTGCCTGGCTTGGATCCATCGTCTCACGCGATACCGAGAGGAGCAGCCCAATTGCTGCCATCAGAACAATGAGCGAAGAGCCGCCCTGGGAGACCAGCGGGAGCGGCACGCCGGTCACTGGGAGTAGGGCGAGGACAACCGCGATGTTCACGAACGCCTGCCCGGAGATCCAGACCACGATGCCCGTCGCCAGCAGTGCGCCGTAGGTGTCGGGGGCGCGACGTGCCGTTCGCAGGCCGCGAAGGGCGATCGCCAAGAAGGCCACGATCACGATGAGCATGCCGAGCAGGCCAGCCTCCTCGCCGATCACCGCAAAGATGTAGTCGTTCCATGCATACGGAATATTGATCCCACCCAGCTGCTGGGAGGAGCCGAGACCTGAGCCGAGCGGCCCACCGACCGCCATCGCGATCAAGCCTTGCAGCGTCTGGTAGGTGGAGCCGGTTGGATCAGAGAACGGGTCGCTGAACCCACCGAGGCGGGCGGCCTGATATCCGTTAACGAACATCAGCGCGATGGCAGCCACTGCCACGCCAAACCCCGGCACCAGCACCCAGCGCAGTGGAACGCCCGCGACGAAGAGGAGTGAGAACCCGATCAGGCCGAGAATCGACGCGGTGCCCAGGTCTGGCTCAACCAGAACGAGGATCACAGAGAGCCCGATCGCCAAGAGTGGCGAGAGCATCGTCTCGAACGTCTTGCCGATCTCGTGACCTCGTCGCGCCAGGAAGTCAGCCAGGAAGATGATCAACGAGAACTTCGCCGCCTCAGCGGCGTGGATGCTGATCGGTCCGACTGAGAGCGAGCGTCGGAGGCCAGCCTCGGTGGGAACTCCAGGGATCAGCACAGCGATCAGGAGGGCAATCGACGCGATCATGGCAAGTGGCGCGAAGGAGCGCCAGCGGCGGTAATCGGCGGCAGAGAGGATGTATAAGAAGGCAAAGCCGATGATTGCGTAGAAGAGCTGCTTGCCACCCGCACCGTAGGCGTCATTCGTCTTGATCAGGCTATTCATCGCCGAGGCGGAGAAGACCATCAGCACCCCGATCCCAACGAGGACCACTGCGGGAAAGAGGATCGCCATATCTTCGCCAGGACGTTGAATGCGTAGCGCGCTCGCGATTCGTTGGCGCGCAGAGCCGATTCGCTGCGGTGCCCCGCTGCTCGCTGGGCGAGCTCCAGGGGTGCGCGTCACGCCCGGCTGTCGCACGAGTCGGCTCATCGTGTCACCTCGACCTGCGCGAGGACAGCGGCGCGGAACGCCTCACCACGTGCGCCGAAGGGGTTGTTGTACATATCAAAGCTGGAACCGATCGGGCTCAACAGCAGCGTGGCGCGAATCCCATCTGCGCTCGGCGTGCCGATCTCGTGCGCCAGGCTGGTTCCCACCGCTACCGCGCCCTCCACACTCGTCGCGCGCTCAATGCGCTGGAGTCCTGCGCTGCGGAAGAGCGCCTCGAGCTCATCGGAAAGTTCACCCATCACCACGGCGGCGGAGCAGCGTTCGGCGACAATCGGCGCCAGGTCGGTAAGGTCGAGCCCCTTGCTCCGTCCGCCAGCAATGAGGACCAGGGGCTTTGGGAATGAGCGAACTGCAGCGGCAACCGCATCTGGCTGCGTCGCCTGCGAATCGTTCACGTAGCGAATGCCGTTGACCACGGCAACCGTCTCGAGTCGGTGCGGAATGCCGGTGAATGAAGCTACCGCGCTCCGGATTGCGTCTGGTGCCACCCCCGCAATGAGTGCCACGCTGACGGCGGCGAGCACATTGCTCACGCTATGTTCGCCGGGGAGTGCAATCTCGCCGACCGGCATGATGCGCCCACCAGGACCGGTCGCAGCGACACCGCCACCAAATCGCGGCGCGCGCAGAACGCCAGCGGCAACGATCCAGCCACCAACAATGCCGACCCCACCCGGGATTGGGCTGCTGAGGCGATATCCGACCATCTCGACGCGTCCGATTCCTCCATACGCGGCCACCACTGGATCATCAAGGTTGACGACCATGACGCCATCATCGGCGATGCGATCTGCGAGAAGTCGCTTGACACTGCGATACGCGCCAACGCTGCCATGTCGATCGAGGTGATCGACGGTCACGTTCGTAAACACACCAACATCAACAGCCGAGTGCAGTGATGGCAGCTGCAGCTCCGACAGCTCGATCACCACACGTGTATCCGCTGGGAGTGTTGCCGCGCGTCCGATCAGTGGCTTCCCGTTGTTGCCACCGAGTTCCACCGGGTGCGATGGGTCTCGCGCCAGAATCGTCGCAATCAGGTTGCTGGTGGTGCTCTTCCCCTTCGTCCCCGTCACGCCAACACGCCAACGGTTGCCGAGGAGGCGAAGCGCCCACTCCGGCTCACTGATCAGTACTGGGCCACGCGTACCCCTCTCCCCGACCAGCGGGATCGCCCCAGTGGCAAAGGCGCGAAGGTCGCGCTCAATGGCGGGGCGCACCGTAGGGAATCCGAGCGTTACCGCGGGGCTATGCACAACGAGATCCGCCTCGGCGAGCAGCGGCGCCAGGTTCTCGGCATCGCCGAACGAGGTACGAATTGCGCTGCCAGCGAAAGCCTCGGCAGCGCCGACCACTCGCTCCATGGTGTCTGTGTCGTGGACCGTCACGTTCGCACCCGCTCCAGCGGCAAATGCGGCAGTTGCTTGGCCGGTGCGCCCGCCACCAAGGATCAGCACGTTGCGTCCACGCAGGCTCCCCGCCGCAATGGCTGGCGCCTCAAGATCGTTCAGGGTGAGGCCGTCGCCGCTCATCCTTGGGCTCGTGTGGCCAGGAAGGTGACGATACCGAGGATGCCGCCAATCGCGCCGATGATCCAGAAGCGGAAGGTGATCTGCGTCTCCGCCCAGCCGAGCCGCTCGAAGTGGTGGTGGATCGGCGTGAACAAGAAGATGCGCTTGCCAGTGAGCTTGACGCTCGCGACCTGCAGGATCACCGAGCCGGTCTCCACCACAAAGATGATGCCGATCAGTGGCAGGAGCAGCACGTGGCCAGTCACCAGCCCTGTGACTGCGAGTGCGGCGCCGAATCCGAGTGCGCCAGCATCACCAATGATCACGCTTGCTGGATGCACGTTGAACCAGAGGAAGCCAACTAACGCGCCTGCGATCAGTGCGCAGACAATCGCAAGGTTGACCTGACCTGGAGCGTTGAGGAGCGCGATCACCATATAGCTGATCCAAGCGAAGGTCATAGTTCCGCCAGATAGCCCGTCGAGGCCGTCGGTAAGGTTCACGCCATTGCTCGTCGCGACGATGGCGACCACGGCGACGGCGATCCACAAGATTGGTGCGATCGGTACCTCGCCAACAAAGGGCACAACGAGTGAGGAGAAGGCGAAGTGCTGCTGCAGATAGATTGCCGAGATGATTGCCACCCCGGTCTGCCAGAGCAGCTTCTGTCGCGCTGAGATGCCATCGCCGGTGCGCGCATTCAGCCAATCATCAAACGCGCCGAGGAGGGTGACCCCGAGAAGCGCAAGCAGGACGGCGTAGGTGGAGGCGTCGACTACATCAAGGAGGAGCGCGAGCACGATCACAATTCCTGTGAGCAGGAGCCCACCCATCGTCGGTGTCCCCTCTTTGACGATGTGCCACTCAGGGCCAAACTCTCGTCGGACGCGCTTGCCGAACCCTGCGTACTTCAAGAGGCGCAGGTAGGCCGGCATCAGCACGAAGACACAGACGAATGCGAGTACGAGCGCCTGAACAATGGCAATCACTTCGCCTCCTCACTCCAGCGGGTAGCGAGCCCACCGATTAATCGCTCCAGCTCTACCGAGCGCGATGCCTTTACCAAGATAGTGTCGCCCGACGCCGCCATGTCGCCCAAGAGTCCAACGGCGGCGGCGATGCCAGCTTCGTCGCTACTTAGGCGCATGATCTTCTCGATTGGCATACCGCCAGCCCGCGCCCCCTCGGCAATGCCGTCGGCCTCGGCGCCAAACACGATCAACAGTTCAAGCCCGCTCGTTGCGGCGGCGTGCCCAATGGCGTTATGAGCGTCGGCGGCATATGCCCCAAGCTCCCCCATGGCACCAAGCGCCGCAAAGCGGTGTGGGCGGCAGGCTGCAAGTGTTGCCAGCGCCGCTGCCATGCTGGTCGGCGCAGCGTTGTACGCATCATCAATCACTCGAATGCCAGACATCATGCGCACCGTGGCGCGGCCAGATGGAAGCTGCACGGTGGCGAGGCGGGCCGCCGCCTCACCTGGTGCGATGCCGCAAAGATCTGCAACGGCGATAGCGAGCGCCGCCGCCTTGGCGAAGTGAAGCCCAAAGAGCGGCAGATCGACGCGCACCGTTTCAGTACGGATCTGCAAGGTAACGGTGGTGTGGCCCGACGCTTCATCGAGTACTGCATCAACGATGCGAATATCGGCGGTCGCGGCGTGGCCGGCCGTAACGCTACGCGCCGGTGTTCGCGTGGTGAGACGAGCGACACGGAGGTCGTCGGCGGCGAGTACAGCCCAGCCCTCAGGTGGGAGCGCCTCAACGAGCTCACCCTTGCCGCGCTCAATGGCATCAAGGTCCCCTGCCCGCTCGGCGTGCACGGCATCAATGGCGGTCACCACACCGATGCGGGGGCGCGCCAGGGTGCAGAGCGCCCGAATATCACCCTCGACGTACATCCCCATCTCAGCGACGTAGCGCACGGTTCCGTCAGCGAGATTGAGCAGCGACATGGGCAGCCCGATCTCGTTGTTGGCGTTCCCTGGGGTGGCGGCGCAGCCGGCCGACTCACCCCCGAGGGCGGCGGCGATGAACTGCTTCGTCGTGGTCTTCCCCACGGAGCCGGTGACTCCGATCACCTCGAGCGTGAAGCGGTTGCGCCACTCCGTCGCCGCACGGCTGAGGGCGACACGCCCCTCCTCGACACTGATCAGCGAAGCGCCCGTCGCTCGTACCGCCAGCTCAACCTCGGCCAAAATCTGTCGAAGCTCTGCAGTCCCCTCTCCCCCCTCAACAACAATGGCCGTCGCACCGGCGCGCAGCGCCTCGCTGGCATGGTGGAGGCCATGCGTTCGCTCACCCGGGAGGGCGAGGAACATCTGACCTGCAGTGGCAAGGCGCGAATCGACCGCGCAGCCGCGGATCGCCTGCGTGCCATCAACGATCAGCGTGCCGCCGAGGATGCTGGCAAGTTCGTGGCCCGATGTGGCAAGAGGCCCGCTCACCGTTCGTGCTGCAGCTGAGAGGGCCATCAGCCGCGCCTCACGCTGCGGAAGGTTGGTAGATCCCCACCCACCGCCGGCATAACCGGAGCGGAGGGTTCCGGCACGCCGGGGTGGGTGGGGGGAGTCAAGCCGCCAGCTGCAGCCGCAACGGCGGGGGAAATGTTGTACACGGAGATGAGATCTTGCGCCACGCGGCGGAAGAGCTCAAAGGACTCGATGCGATTCACGATCGCACCTTGGCGCTGTGTGACCGGAGTTCCTCGGCGAATGGAGATTGCGATGACGTACTCCGGCGCAGTCTTGCCGACCCAGCCAACGAAGGTGAAGTTGTAGTGCTCAAAGTCCCACGCACCCTTACCGCCGTCGGCGTCCTTCAGCCAGATCTGCGCGGTTCCAGTCTTTCCGCCGTAGGCGTACCCGTCCATGCGGGTCAGCTTGGCGTAGAAGGGGACGCTGGATGTGACCTGGCTGGTCATACGTACCATCTGCGCTGAAACCTCTGGTGAGGTCGCCGTGCCGCGAACCGTGATTGGAATGGTGACGCCATCGACTGACTCAACGAGACGCGGGCGCACCAGCACCCCACCGTTCACGAGCGCGGAGTAGGCAACGGCAAGTTGAATGAGCGTCGTTCCGACACCCTGTCCGAACGAGGCATTCGCAACATCGATCTCGCGCCATCGACGATCGGCTGGATCGTTCACTAAGCCCTGGCTCTCTCCAACAACGTCAATGCCGGTCTTGCCACCGAAACCGAAGCGCAGCCATGTGGCGTAGAGGCGCGCGGCAGCCTCACGTGCGTTGCTGCCGAGCGAGAGGCCAACCTTGCTAAAGATGATGTTGCGGCTCCAGGCAAGCGCAGCGGTGAGCGTCATGGAACCTTTTGATTTGAGGTCAGAGTTGCGCACCTTGGTTGCGCCGTTATCAAGCGTGAGCAGTGCCTCATCTTGAATCTTGGTAGTCGGCGTATAGAGGCCTGACTCCAGTGCAGCGACTGAGGTGATCGCCTTCATCACCGATCCAGGCTCATAGACGCTGGTCGTTGCTGGATTAATGAAACGGCCGGGGTCTCGCGCCGCCGTCACGCCGAAGTTGTTGGCATCGTAGGAGGGCCATGAGGCTGAGGAGATGATTGCGCCCGTATACGGGTCCATCACGATTGCGCTCACGGATTCGGCATCATCGGCGATCCCGGCCGTCGCAACCTCCTGCTCAACCAGGGTCTGCAGCGTGGCGTCGATGCAGAGCTGCAGGTTTGATGGAGTTCGACCTGTCGTTACCTGCGTCGTTTCTAGCTGACCATCAGTGCCACGCACCGTTGTGCTGACGCTCGCCGCACCGGCGAGCTGCTCGTTGTAATACTCCTCAAGGCCGTACTGCCCACCTCCATCCGAGTTAACGAATCCGAGGATGTGGCTCGCAAGTGTCGTGCCCACACCACCGCCTGGCTGCGGATAGAGGCGAACGCGAACCTCTTCAAGGGTCACACCACGGACGCGATCCGCGGCGATCTCCCCTCGCACGATGTCCGTCTGAGCATCATCGAGCGCTGGGAGGAGCACGGCCCACTTGCGACCAGACTCAAGCACCGCGCGAACCTTGGTGGCGTTCGACGGGCTCAACGCGAGTGCAGTGACCAGCGCGTCAGCGGTCGATGCTCGGTCTGCCGCTGAGAGCGCCGCCCCTTGGGAGAGGAGGCGGTGGCGCAGCACCGTTGTGGCCAGCACGACGGCACCGGTGCGGTCCGTGATGGTGCCCCGAATAGGCTCGTTGGTGACGGTTGTCCGCAACTGGGCGGCACCGGCATCAAGCAGTTGATCGCGAGCAACAACCTGCCAGTAGCCGAGTCGTGCCACACAGATGGTAGCAATGAGGATCAGTACGAACGTGACGATGTTGGCGCGGAGGCGTGAGTCGGTGCGCACGGTCCGCGGATCCGGCGCCATTTAGCGAACCTCCACAACAAGCGGGTCCGCTAGCTGCACAACGCCGAGGCTGGTCACGCGTCGCCGCACCGCCGGCTCACGACCGAGTCGGCTCATGTCTGTCTCGCCGACGCGAATCTCCTCCATCAGCCGGGTCTGCTCATCAATCAAGGTGGTCACCTTGGCGCTTGACGTTGCGATCTCAATCGAGAGGATGGTCAGAATAAAGAAGGCACCGAAGATGACGGCGGTCGGCATGAGCAACGAGCCGAGCTTGGCGCTGAGCCCACCGTGGCGCTCCACCGCGTTCCATGAAGAGACACCGATGCGCCCACGCGGAGCGGCACCCGGGATCACCGCGGTACGTGGGACCGGAGTTCCTGGGGCGGGCCGCGTGCCGACGCGAATGGAGCCAGTTCCTACGGCGGCGTTTATCGGCCGGAAAGCGTTTCGAATTGCGATGCGCTGCCGTGCTGCAGCGGCGGCTCGGCTGTCGGAGATTCGTGGCTGATACGGTGGTGTCACCAGCTGTGCGCCGCGGATTGAGCGGCCGATCGTGGTCATGCTGCACGCTCTAGTCGCTCTGCCGCTCGAAGCTTAGCGCTGCGACT
>Ga0209550_10004277_pt1 | contig 13519 bp, 15 predicted proteins | sample LauGreSuBDMM15SN_2_FD_187567 | JGI IMG/M metagenome (GOLD analysis project Ga0209550, IMG submission 187567) | Freshwater lake microbial communities from Lake Michigan, USA - Su13.BD.MM15.SN (SPAdes) (version 5) | ecosystem: Environmental > Aquatic > Freshwater > Lake | place: Lake Michigan... | reverse complement strand
AATAAACTTACCCTGGATATGGTATTAGCGACAAAGTTTTAATCACCCAATGTCATTGAAAACATGTTAAGAAGCCGAGGAGATCAGCGAAGTTTCGATTTAGTCATATTTTCGCTTTACTTATCCCTTATTGCGTTGGGTGTTCTCATGGTTTTTTCTGTCAGTCAGCGGGAAATTGAAAGAGTGGGTTTATTAAACAGCAGTGCTGGTAAACAAATGATATGGGTGGGCATAGCCATGATTTTATTTTTGGTTATTTTCCTTATTGACTGGAAATCGTGGCAAACTTTTGCCTATTTCATCTACGCATTTACGCTGTTACTGCTCGTTGGCGTACTTATATTTGGCACAGAAATTAAGGGAGCAACCTCGTGGTATTCCTTCGGGGGATTTTCGATTCAACCCTCTGAATTGGCCAAATTTGGCACGGCACTGGCTATTTCTTCCTTTTTGGGATCCTTTAACCTGAATTTAAAAGACCTAAGAACCCAAATCACTGCCTTCGCCATCTTTTTCGTGCCTATTTTATTGGTTTTAATGCAGCCCGACGCGGGTTCAGCTTTAGTTTTTCTCTCCTTTACTTTTGTCCTTTACCGGGAAGGACTTTCTGTAAATTATTATTTAACAGCAATATACCTGGTTACCTTAGTCATATTGGGCTTAGTTGTTCCGCCGATAATTATCAGTATAGGTTTATTGGTTTGTGCTATTTATTTTCTGGCAGGTGGTATTGGAAATCCTATAAACTGGCGTGCAGGCGTTTTATTCTGGGCTATTGGTTCTTATATTCTTGTGCGCGAAGAATTTCTTACCATCACATTAGTCGCTAACGGCCTGGCTGCTGTTGCTTTAGCCATAGCTTATGGTTTAAAAAATAATTTTAAAACCATATCTTTCGTAGTTATTGTTTTAGTTATAGGCGTAAGTATTGCATTTACAGCTAATTATGGCTTTAACAATATACTTCGTCCTCACCAACAAGAAAGAATCAATGTTTGGTTACAGCCATCAAAATGTGACCCCCAGGGAGCTTTATATAATGTTTTACAATCTAAATTAGCCATTAGTTCCGGAGGAATTGAGGGAAAAGGATTTTTAAATGGAGAGATTACGCGATTAAATTACGTTCCGGAACAGGCGACAGATTTCATTTTCTGTACCATCGGGGAAGAACACGGATTTATAGGTAGCGCCGCCACTATCTTAATTTTCATGCTTCTCATGTATCGGATTATCATTCTTGCGGAACGACAACGCTCAAATTTTTCAAGAATTTATGCTTACAGTGTGGTAGGGATAATTTTCGTCCATTTTTTTGTAAATATTGGTATGACTATGGGCATCATGCCAATCATAGGCATTCCGCTTCCATTATTGAGTAAGGGAGGCTCATCGTTATTAGGATTCACCCTTTTAATTGGCGTTTTATTAAAATTTGATAGCCACAGATATCAAATATAACCAGATAATCATAGGACCCTTGTTTGAATTTACCATTTTAAAAAAAGATGAACAAACATCTGCCCGAAGGGGCCAGATATCGACGGCACATGGAAATATTCCCACGCCTATTTTTATGCCCGTAGGGACCTTGGGCAGTGTAAAAGCTATTCATCAGCATGAATTAATAGATCCCATTGCAGCAAAAATCATTCTTGGAAATACCTATCATTTATATTTAAGACCGGGAACAGATGTTTTATCAGCGGCAGGTGGATTGCATAAATTCATGCATTGGGACGCCCCATTATTGACCGATAGTGGTGGATATCAGGTATATTCTTTAGCTTCTCAGCGCAAAATAAAAGAAGAAGGAGTTATTTTCCAATCCCATATAGATGGCAGCACTCATGTATTTACGCCAGAAAAAGTGATGGACATACAGCGAATCATTGGGGCAGATATTATCATGGCATTTGACGAATGCCCACCTTACCCGTGTGATTACGATTATGCTAAAAAATCGATGGATTTAACCCATCGTTGGCTAAAAAGGTGTTGTACCCGATTTGACGAAACAGAGGGCTTATATGGCTATCAACAAACTTTATTCCCTATTGTACAAGGATCTACTTATGCGGACCTAAGAAAAGCGTCGGCGGAAACAATAAGAGATCTGGACCGGGCGGGAAATGCCATAGGCGGTCTTTCTGTGGGCGAACCAGCGGAAAAAATGTATGAAACTACCGCCAGTGTATGCGAAATTCTACCTCTTGAAAAACCCAGATATTTAATGGGTGTGGGCACGCCAGTAAATCTGCTGGAAGGTATTGCTTTAGGCATAGACATGTTTGACTGTGTTTTACCCAGTAGAAATGCCCGGCATGGTTTACTTTACACGTGGAATGGGGTAATAAATATAAATAATGCTAAATGGAAAGATAATTTTGACCCCATAGACCCGAGCAGTAATGCTAAAACAAGTCAGGTTTACACCAAGGCCTATTTGAGGCATTTGTTTAAAGCCAATGAAATAACCGCCATGCAAATTGCTACCTTGCATAATTTAAGTTTTTACTTATCATTGATGGCCGAAGCAAGAATACAGATTGAAAAAGGAACTTTCTCTACCTGGAAAAACAGCATTATTCATTCCTTAGATTTTCGACTTTAGTAAAGAAATGTTTTATGTCATTCAACCTGCTAGATCGATATATTTTTAAGAAATTTTTATCCACTTTTCTTTTTACCCTCCTCATCATTCTGATGATTTCGGTAGTCATAGATTTTAGTGAAAAAATTCAGATATTTTTAGAAGAGCCTATTACCAGACGGGAAATACTCCTAGAATATTTTCCTAGTTTCATGCTCTTTATAAGTGGCATGCTATGGCCGCTTTTCACCCTCATCGCCGTTATATTCTTTACCTCCAGACTGGCCGGAAATTCAGAAATAATGGCTATGCTAAGCGCGGGCATTCCCTTTAACCGTTTACTAAGACCTTACCTGTATGCTGCAGGATTACTTACCCTCGTACATTGGGTAGGCGGTCATTTTATCCTTCCATGGGGGCAGCAACATTTAATGAGAATCACCTATAAGTACATCGATAAAAACGAAGATAAAGGTAAGACAAGAGACGTTCACTTATTTATTGCCCCACAAACAAAAGTGTATATCGGATATTACAGAAAACCGGACAGTACCGCGCGTGATTTCAGAATTGAACAATACGAAGGACAACAATTAGTGAAATTACTTAAGGCAAATAATGCTGCTTATCAGCTTAAAACGGGAAAATGGAGGCTTACAGAATATCAGATACGACATTTTGATGGCCTGAAGGAATCTTTTCAGTTTTCAAATACGGAATTTATTGATACCACTTTAAATCTTTCCCCCGATGATTTCGTAGATTTTTCAGGACAGCAAAATATGATGACCTCCCCGGAATTACTCCGCTTTATTGCCCTTCAAAAAGAACGGGGTGCGGGGAATGTTAGAAAATATACCTTAGAATGGAACCGAAGAAATGCAGAACCATTCACCATTTTAATATTAACGCTTATTGGGGTCAGCCTTGCCGCCAGAAAAGTACGTGGTGGCATTGGGCTTCACCTCGCTATGGGTATCGGTATTGGCGCGGTTTATATCCTTTTTTCAAAATTCGTAAAGGTTTTTGCAATGGGTAATAGTTTACCTGCCCTTCTGGCCGCCTGGATTCCCAATCTTATTTTCCTTACGCTGGCTCTAATCGCCGTGCACAAAGCGCAGAAATAGACTGTATGTTTCTCTTTTAGTATGAAAATAGAAATATTTTTCACTCAACTTTCAATTTTTTTTGAATGAACAATAAAATTTAATTTAATCTTATTAACTTATTAATCAATGTTTTATAATAATTAAACGTTAAAACTAGGATTTATTCAAAAATTTATTGTCCTATTTCTTGTATTTTGTTTAACTAATCCGTAGATTTGGTTCAACAAAAAGATTATTTTGTTTAATCTCATTCAAAAACAATTTTATGTCTCAGCTAGAATTTTACAATCGTTTCCATCAAATGAGTTCAGTGTTAAATGCATTTGCCTATAACCTGACTAAAAACACGGAGGAATCAAAAGATTTGTTCCAGGAGACTGCGTTTCGTGCCATGACTAACATAGATAAATTCCGTCCGGATACTAATCTTAAGGCATGGTTATTTACTATAATGAAAAATATTTTTATTAATAATTATCGTAAGAAAAGCAAGGCGAATACCATTATAGACGACACAGAGAACTTGTATTACATAAACACAGGGGGTGCAGCTATTAATAATGAAGCTGAATCAAACATGATTTTAGATGAACTCTCCGGATTAATCGATTCCCTTGATGATAGTATCAAAGTTCCTTTCATGATGCATTATCAGGGCTTCAAATATCAGGAAATAGCTGATCAGCTGGATTTACCGCTTGGTACGGTTAAGAGCAGAATTTTCTTTGCCAGAAAAGAACTAAAAGATAAATTAGGCAACAGATACAGCGATATTCATTTCTCTGCAGAAGCCTAAGTGCTACCTAAATTATTTCAGGAATTACTCAAGGAATGGCATCTTCAACTTGAAAGACCCCTTCCTTGGGTAAATGAAAAAAATCCTTATAAAATATGGATATCTGAAATAATTCTTCAGCAAACCAGAGTATTACAGGGTTTGCCATATTACAATAAATTTTTAGATACCTTCCCTGATGTTTTTGTTTTAGCTGAGGCCTCTGAAGCTGATGTAATCAAATGTTGGGAAGGTCTCGGTTATTATAGCCGGGCCAGAAATCTGCATTGGAGCGCCAAGTATATCGTAAATGAACTTAACGGCGTTTTCCCTGAACGATATGATGAAATTATAAAACTTAAAGGTGTCGGTCCTTATGCTGCGGCAGCTATAGCCTCCTTCGCATTTTCGCTTCCCTGTGCTGTGTTAGACGGAAATGTGCATAGAGTAATATCCCGTATTTTTTCTGTCACATCAGACATCACCACATCAAAGGGTAGAAAAACAATACAAGAAATAGCAGATAAACTGCTGGACCAGGAAAATCCTGCTGGTTTTAATCAGGCCATTATGGATTTTGGCGCCACGGTTTGTTTACCTTCTTCACCATTATGCAACCAATGTGTTTTTGCCGATCATTGTACCTCCAATTTAACAGATACTCAACGAGATTTCCCTTTTAAAAAAGTCAAAAAACCATTAAGAGATAGATATTTCCATTTATTCCTTGTCAAGGCAGGAAAATATATATTTTTGACGCATAGAAAAGAAAAGGATATCTGGAGAGGATTGTACACCTTACCTTTTATTGAAACAAGGGACGAGAGGTTGAAACTTCCTTCAGAGGATTTTCACATGGGAGGACATACTTTCCTTGAAAATGAAATACAAAGGTTAAGTTATAAAGACCAGCAATTATTAACGCATCAAAGAATCCATCTATTCTTCCATCAAATAACCTTATCCGGGATGGGAGAAAAAATAACTGGAGATAATCTTGAATTGGTACCTTTAACGAACCTGGACGATTTTGCTTTCCCAAAATTTCTGCGTCAGTTTATAGTTAAGAATACAGCATTATTTGAATATAAATAATTGATTATCAATATTTTTATTTTTATTAAACAGATAAAACACATTCTAGACAGGTCGGAAAATTCTATAAAATGTCCGATGCAAATTAAAAAAAGAAACCTACATTGTGTCTATTAACCATCACAATCAAATGTTATGAACAGAGTAATGCTTATTGGAAATTTAGGAAAAGATCCTGAACCACGAACGTTAGACAATGGAAGCAACAGAGTAACTTTTTCTATTGCCACCAGTGAAAAGTACCAGGACAAGGAAGGAATCTGGCAAGAAACTACGGAATGGCATGATATAGTTTTATGGCGCACCCAGGCGGATAATGCGGTGAAGTATCTGAAGAAAGGAAGCACTATATTCCTTGAAGGAAAGCTCAGCCACAGGACGTGGCAAGATGCAGAAAATAAAACCCGAAAAATAACAGAAGTAGTAGGTACTATGTTTAAGGTTTTAGAGAGAAGAAGTCCAGGTGGAGATTTTCAAACCCCTGGCAGTTCAGCCTCAGCGGTCACTCAAAAGTCGTCGGAAAATGTTACAGAAGAAGGGGAAAATTTACCTTTTTAAGAATAACATTGACTTACGGTCATTTTTTTGAGCATAATAGCGAAGAAACTAAGGAAAATTTAATTAATTTTACGAGTTATTAATATTTCCGAATAAATACCATTCATTTTGGATACCGAGCCTCCTTCTGGGGATAGTCCCTATTGTAAGCATTGGCCGCTAAGCGGCTTCATTGAGCAAAACAACCTTCACAAAAAGGTATTTTTTCCTATTTTTTTAGTTATTGATGCTCCCTCCATTTTTATTGGCATTGTATTCATTTTTGTTATCATTGTGCTTGCGCTATTATTCATAAGACAGTTTCTAGGTTTAAAAGTTGTAATAAACCAGATCAAGAAAGTCTCTACAGTCAGTAATAGTGCGGAAAATGAAGGTCGGTCGTCTCACCATTTAAAAATAAGAAAGGAAATGGTGGCTAAAATTGATAAACTTGGAGAAGTTCAGGTTCGTCAGATTATGCAAGCCAGAGTGAGTATAATTTCTGTCAGCACATCGACTGATTACCATCATTTACTGGAGATTATTCGCGAATCTGGTTATTCCCGAATACCTGTGTATGAAAACGATTTAGACAGCGTTACTGGTTTATTGCATGTTAAGGATTTGATAGGATTAGAGCATGAAAAAAACGAAGACTACGCCTGGCAAAAACTTATCAGAACGCCTGTCTTATATGTACCTGAGGCAAAAAAAATAGATCAGGTGCTTGGTGCTTTCCAAACGAAGAGACAACATCTGGCCATTGTGGTAGATGAGTATGGTGGTACTGCAGGCTTGATAACGATGGAAGATGTTCTGGAAGAAATTTTTGGTGAAATTCAAGATGAATTTGATGATGAACCAGACATTGTGTACCAAATAATGGAAGATGGAAGTTATATGTTTGAAGGAAAAACGCTCATTCAGGATTTCTGTAGTATAATGAAAATTGAATCTAATCATTTTGATGATTTAAACAGCGAAGCGGACTCCATTGCGGGACTCATCTTGTCACAATATGGAGAATTGCCAGCGAAAAATATTCATTTGGAGATCATGGGATTTAATTTCGAAATCACGGCTGCATCGAGCAGAAGAATAGAACAGATGCGTGTCCGGAAGTTAATTTGAGATAATTAAAATCATTTTTATTACTTCGCCATGTATATTAAACCATTTTTGTTTTCTTTTTTATTGTCAAGTTTTCTTTTCAGTTGTGAGAACTCCGATTTCATTACACCTAAACAGAGAGGATACCCCCGCATTGAATTTCCAACGGGTAAATTAGTAGATTATAAGCAGGCGAATATTCCCATACATTTTCAATATCCAGATTATTACTTATTAACCAAGGATTCGTCACTAATAGGTGATGCTGATAATAAAGAAAACTGGTTTAACTTACAATTACCCTCACTAAACGGAAGTGTGCACTTTAGTTATTACCCTGTTACGAAGGAGAATCAATTGGATAAATTGGTAAACGACGCGTTTAAAATGGCTCATTTTCACAATAAAAAGGCAAATTATATAGACGAGGTGCAGCTAAATATATCGCCCGATGTAACTGGTATAGAATTTCACATTAAAGGGCCTGCGGCAACACCTTATCAATTTTACCTTACGGACAATAAAAAACATTTTGTTAGGGGTGTTTTTTATGTAAAATCAAAGATTGATATTGATTCACTGGCACCTATTCATGATTTTATGATTAAAGATATTCAAAAAATAATTGACCAATTTTCGTGGACGGAATAAAATCGTTGATTATTTTACGTTACATTTCTAATTAATCATTTTTTAATCTTCAAATTAACTATCACATGTGGAAATTAGTTTTTTCTTTAAGTCTGTTGCTTTTTACTTCTGCACTTTCAGCACAAAAATCAAGTCCATTAGGGATTTGGAAAACCATAGATGATGAGACAAAAGAGGCAAAATCTTATATGGAGCTTTATGAAAAGAATGGAAAGGTCTATGGTAAAATAACAAAATTGTTATTGAAACCAGCGGATACCGTTTGTGAGAAGTGTAAAGGAGATAAAGCCAATAAGCCGTTGATTGGCATGATCCTTATTGATGGATTAGTAAAATCGGGCGAAGAATGGAAAGGAGCTAATATTTTAGATCCCGTAACTGGGAATTACTACGATTGCACCCTTTGGCTATCCGAGACCACTGAAAATGAATTAAAAGTAAAGGGGAAACATTGGACTGGGCTTTCGCGCACACAAACATGGTATCGCGTAAAGAGTTAATTTATAATAGCCCCTTCCAGGCTATGGTATTAAAGGCAATATTAATTCACCTGAAACCGTTTTTGTTTTGATATTACCTTTAATACCAAGTTATATGCAAAGAAGCATTACAAAAAACCAACTTCTTCAGTTTATCTACAGCGAATCGAGCGAAATTGATTCTATCCGGATAAAAGAAGCGCTGCACGTAGATAGTTATTTGAATGATACCTACAAAGAACTAAAAACGGCTATCCAACGCTTGCCCAGGTTTAGAAAAAATCCAGCAAACAAAACGCTGCAAAGTATACTTTCCTATAGCCGCAAAGAAAAAATAAGAGATACTTCGCTCTAATTTTTTCATCATACTGTCTTTAACCCTTAGATTCAAACATTTTTTTTAAAAAGTAGTCTATTTTATCTGCTTTTACAAACAATTTATTTACTTTTGTCATAAGGGTTCGTTCTTCTTGACATATAACACTTTAATAAATGGCACAACAGGAAAAAGAGGCAAAATTAAAAGCTCTCCAGCTAACCGTCGATAAATTGGAGAAAACCTACGGTAAGGGTACTATTATGCGGCTTGGTGACAAACAAATTGTTCAGGTTGATGTAATCCAGACAGGGTCACTAGGTTTAGATATAGCACTAGGTATAAATGGATTTCCTAAGGGAAGGATTATTGAAATTTACGGGCCTGAATCTTCTGGAAAAACGACGCTAGCAATTCACGCTATTGCCGAATCACAGAAACAAGGCGGGATTGCTGCTTTTATTGATGCTGAACATGCATTTGACAGAGGTTATGCACAAAACCTGGGGGTTGATACTGAAAATTTATTAATTTCTCAACCCGATAACGGTGAGCAAGCGCTAGAGATTGCTGAAAATTTAATCCGTTCAGGTGCTATTGATATTATAGTTATAGATTCAGTAGCTGCCCTGGTTCCAAGAGCTGAGATTGAAGGTGAAATGGGTGATTCCAAAATGGGTCTTCAAGCAAGACTGATGTCACAGGCAATGCGTAAACTGACTGCAGCTATAGGTAAAACTCAATGCTGCTGTATTTTTATAAATCAGCTGAGGGAAAAAATTGGCGTCATGTTCGGCAACCCGGAGACAACAACAGGTGGAAACGCCCTTAAATTTTATGCCTCCATTCGTTTAGATATTCGTAAATCAGGGGCAGCCATAAAAGATAAAGATGGAAATCTGGTTGGAAATCAGGTGAAAGTTAAAATTGTTAAAAATAAAATGGCACCTCCTTTCCGCGTAGCTTCATTTGATATTACTTTTGGGGAGGGGATTTCTAAAAATGGGGAAATTATTGACCTTGGCTCAGAACACGACATTGTACAGAAAAGTGGTAGCTGGTATAGTTATAATGGTGCTAAAATAGCGCAGGGAAGAGAAGGTGCAAAGCAATTTTTAGATGATAATCCAGAAGTTGCTCATGAGTTAGAGTTGAAAATTAAAGAAAAATTTAAAAGCATGGAAGTCAGTAAATCAAAAACGACTGAAGTCACTGATGATGAGGATGTTTTTGACGGTGCTGATGTATGATAATATCATAATCAAGCTTTTAAGTTTAAGATTACTATACATTTTTAAGGGGATTCGACCTTCGAGTCCCCTTATCTTTATTAACTAATTGTTTTATGTCTCAAAAAAAGTCTTCCGAGTCCATTCTAGAAGTTCATTTTCATGGCATTGCCGATAAAGGACAATGCGTTGGAAAATCCTTAACCGGCGAAACCGTTTTTGCCGTTGGACCCGTTCCAGGTGATAAAGCGCTGATTAAAGTTTTTAAAAAAAGAAAGGGGTTTTACAAAGGACAGGTCATGTCTTATTTAAGCCTTAGCAGTAATAGAGTTGAACCCGTTTGTTCGCATTTTACCCAGTGTGGTGGGTGCAAATGGCAGCATCTAAACTACGAAACCCAGTTAGAGCAAAAAGAAAAGGTTGTTAAAGACGCTATTTCCAGAATCGGTAAACTTAGTGTTGATTTGTGGCATCCCATTTTTAAAGCAGACCCCATTTATTTTTACAGAAATAAAATGGAATTCACCTTCAGCAACAGACGTTGGCTTACCGATGCAGAAATGGCCATGGGAGAAGATAAATTTTCTCCCGTTCTTGGATTTCACCCTCCTGGTGCATTCGATAAAGTCATTGATATACAACACTGTAGTTTACAGCAAGAACCAGCAAACCATATTCGCAATACCATTCGTACCATAGCTCTTTCTCAGGACTTATCCTTTTATGACCCAAGAAATCATCAGGGCTTTTTGAGAACCCTTTTGTTAAGAGTTACCACCCTGGAAGAAATAATGGTAGTTATAGCCTTTGGTGAAGATGATGCTAAAAAAATATCTTTGCTTTTACATGAGGTTCAGACAGCTTTGCCGGAAATTACTTCTTTGTTTTATTGTGTAAATACTAAAATGAACGACAGTCTCTACGATTTGGAAATGCATCATTTAGCAGGAAAAACATTCATTCACGAGAGACTTGGGCATGTGACCTACAAAATTGGTCCAAAATCATTTTTTCAAACCAATACAAGACAAGCAGTCAATCTTTACAATATAGTTAAAGATTTCGCTAATCTGACAGGCTCCGAAATTGTATATGATCTTTATACCGGACTAGGGAGTATTGCGCTTTATCTGGCTGCTCATGCAAAACATATTATTGGGATCGAAGAAATCGCCGCAGCCATTGAAGATGCAAAAGTAAATGCCAAAGATAATCATATTGAAAATGTTGATTTTATTGCTGGCGATGTTCGCTTTCTTTTTCATTCAGAACTCATTCAGCAGTTTGGAAAACCCGATCTGATTATTACCGACCCACCCAGGGCTGGAATGCATCCCGACGTAGTGGCCGTTTTGCTGGCTGTAGCAGCACCGAAAATAGTATATGTTAGTTGCGATCCGGCAACCCATGCAAGAGATTTAAATATTCTTTCAGAAAAATACCATATTTTGCAAATGCAAGCCGTTGATATGTTCCCTCATACGCATCATATCGAAAATGTTGCCCTTTTATCGTTGAAATAATCCTTAATTAACCCATGGATCTGGAAGAAAAATACCAACAATTAAAAAATGATTTAATCCCTTTTTCATCGGTGATGAATAAGGCCTCTGAAACTTTACTAGATGAGGGTATTTCAAAATATCCTATTTTTATTGTTTCCCAATTAGATATTGAACTGGGGATTCCTCTGGTCCAGAGAAATCAATCAAATAATAAATGGTCCTTAAATTTATCTACCCTGGAAGAATTAGCTACAAAAAAAATAATTCAAATGGAAAGAGTAGATCATTTTAGAAGTGTTTTTAAAGATCCTGATTTCTTTTTTTGTCTGTTCACTCTGAGTGATCTTGGTGCTCAATTTATTTTTTTACCCAGGGATTAATTCTAACCTAGTTATATTATGAAAAAAATAGTTATTTTGGAAAGCGAAGAAATCCTTTTATCCGCTATTGAATTCAGGCTTAAAAAACAAGGTTACCAGGTTTTATATTGCCCAAAATTAGCTGATATATTACATTTTATTTCTATCGAAAAACCAAATATGCTTATTGTTGATTTGGATATGAAGAAGAAAACAGGTTTGGCCATTATTGAAAAATTAAGAAAAGAATATACCTCTCCTTTAGGCATACTGTTAGTAGCAGACCCTGAGGAAGAAGAAAGTATTCTGGCTGCTTTTGACCTGAATGTTGATGATTTCCTTCCAAAACCATTTAAACCGGCAGAACTCATTTTAAGAGCCAGAAGAATTATGAATAATAACTTAATTAAGTTAGCATGAAAGGAATCATTTTAGCAGGTGGATTAGGTACTCGTCTATATCCCTTAACCCTTGCCGTAAGTAAACAATTAATGCCAGTTTACGACAAACCCATGATTTATTATCCGCTGTCAACTTTAATGTCAGCTGGAATAAGAGATATTTTAATCATTTCAACTCCTGAGGACCTGCCAAATTTTGAAAAATTATTAGGAGACGGATCACAGATTGGTTGTCATTTTTCGTACGTCCCTCAGTTTGAACCTAACGGATTGGCACAGGCGTTCGTTCTGGGAGAATCTTTCATAAATGGTGATTCTGCAGCGTTAATTCTTGGAGATAATATATTTTACGGCAATGGCTTGAACGAAATTATGCAAGCCGCAAACAATCCTACAGGTGGAAAAGTATTTGCCTATGCCGTAGCTGATCCGGAAAGATATGGGGTAGTTTCATTTGACGAGCATTTCCAGGCTATTTCTATTGAAGAAAAGCCTGAAAACCCAAAATCAAATTATGCCGTTCCTGGCTTATATTTTTATGATAATCAAATTGTAGATATTGCAAAAAATCTAAAACCAAGTCCAAGAGGAGAATACGAAATCACCGATGTTAATCGCCATTATTTAGCTCTCGGCCAATTGTCTGTTTCCGTATTGGGAAGAGGCATTGCCTGGTTGGACACTGGTACCCACCAATCATTGATGCAAGCGGGACAGTTTATTCAGGTGATTGAGGAAAGACAGGGCTTAAAAATTGGCTGCATAGAAGAGGTGGCCTGGCAAATGGGATTCATAGATGATGAACAATTAGAAAAACTTGGAAATATTTACATAAAAAGTGGCTACGGACTTTACCTTTTATCGTTGTTGAAAAAAAAGGTCTTCTAATAACTAAATGTTACAAAGATGGCGGACCTATGCCCATGTCAATTTATAAGAAAGAATATATCTACGAATAAACATAATGTTTAAAAGGAAAACGTTCACAGTAATCCTAAAAATTCTGTAAATCCTGTAAATCCTTTTCCATCACAAAGGCCTATTAGCCCAATTAATAAAGCCTGACAGATATGTTGGCTTGTTTATATTTATTTATTTTTTGGAGGGAGAGTCAATCTTAAATCTAAGACCAGTATAGGCCATTCCACCAAAAACAGGACCCCAAACCATTGAACTGTCGAACCATTCACTAAAAGGGTCGTCGGCACTAATGATAGGATAATCTTGTTTATAATTAAGTAAATTTTCAACTCCAAGATATAGTTCTAATTTTTTCCCAATAGATTTACTTACCTGAGCATTTACAATAAAGAAATCTGGAGATTCATCTATGGCGAAAACTGCCGCTGGATTACCGCTT
>Ga0209550_10004276_pt1 | contig 13519 bp, 8 predicted proteins | sample LauGreSuBDMM15SN_2_FD_187567 | JGI IMG/M metagenome (GOLD analysis project Ga0209550, IMG submission 187567) | Freshwater lake microbial communities from Lake Michigan, USA - Su13.BD.MM15.SN (SPAdes) (version 5) | ecosystem: Environmental > Aquatic > Freshwater > Lake | place: Lake Michigan, USA... | reverse complement strand
CCCATGGGCGGCGCCCCCAGGGGAGCAGTGCTGGGGAGAGGCGCAGATCGCCGAGATGAGAGATTGAGAGTCGCAATCACCCTTCTTTTAACAACGAAGTCCCCCCACATGCTTCCCGTTGGTGAGTGGGTTGTTGGCTTCGAGGTTCGGGAAGTTGTGCATGCAAATACAACTTAAATCGGTGTGTGACCTGCCTGTTTCTTCCTGTTTCTGGGTGCGATGGCCGACGTTCGGGTCTCTGCGTTCGCTGGAGCACTGCGATGATGGGCTTGCCGCCGAGCGAGAGGGACAACGACATGTGCCAGGCGGCCACCACGAAGATTCAAGCCATCTTCCGAGCCGCGATGCAGCGTCGCACTGTGAGCGAGGCCGCAGCAACGGTTGCGATTGTAGTCACTGAGGGCTTTGGCGATCTCATTGGACGTAACGACATCCGACACGTGTTGAACGACCTGCAGATGCAGAAGCGACGGCTCGAAGAAAAGATCGAAACCCTCGAGCAAAGCATGTACTATGCCAAGGCGACCCGGCAGAAGGAGATCCGCAACGTGACGAAGCTCGGTCGGAAGAAGGTGCGAGAGATTGAGGAGCAAATCAAGTTGCTCAAAGAACCGAAGGCACCTGGCGGCGGTGATTTGGATTTTCCCGGGCTTGAGCGACAAGCCTGGCAGATGCAAGCTATGAACAAGGAGCGTGCTGCTGCGGGGCCCGCAGGCGACCAATCTGGATCACCGCCCAGTAGGCGAAAGCTCGTCGACCGCGCCGACGCGATGGTGTTTTGGAACACAATCTCATCCATTTGGACCGATCTCCTACCATCTGAGGTAGATCGGCGTCTGGATCCAGACAATGTGCCGCCGCCGCCGCCGCCACGGGTAGTGTTGCGGCTGCGAGTGCAGGGAGTGCAGGGGCACCAGTTGGGTGCGCCAGGCGCCACGGGCAGCTTCGTGATCAACGAGGTGCCGTTCCGGGTCTCATTGAGCCGCCCTGGCTCAGCGGCGAGGGGTGCCACGCCGGCTGTCGCAGCTTTGGGCGCCACACAAGCTGCGGCGGAGCCCACCGGCAACGCGCAGGCCCCCGCAGCAGTTTCGGCGGGATCCCTTGGCGTGACAGCCAGTCTCACAGTTCAGCCAGCCACTTCGACGGTTGACGAGAGGCGTGATGCCATGGCATCACGCCTCTCCTCATCACGCCTCTCGTCGCGCCTCCAGACGGCTATTCAGACGGTCTCGCGCCTTCAGACGCCGAGGAGCCCTAGTGGTTTGCCGAGGAGCGGGGAGGGCTCGCGCCATGGTGAGCGCGGGGATGGCTCGCGTGGCGCCCAACATGGCGCCCTCGTGACCGGCAGCACCTCGCAGGCCATCCCGGCAGCACGAGGGGTCGACGCCCGAGGCGACGCCTCGGAAGAGGGGGCACAAGTGGAGGCACCAGTGGGGGCACCAGTGGGGGCACCAGTGGGGGCACCGGCCTTTGCGAGGCGAGCAGTACTGGATTTAGAGGAGGAGCGGGGGGTCTTGTTGGCGGAGCAGAAGCGTGAGCTGGAGGACGAGCTCGTTGTCGATGTGAAGCAGCGGTACGAGGATGGGGCGACGAAGCGGCGGCAGCAGGTAGACGGCGTCTCGGGCAGCAGGCGCAAGACGCGCGTGAGAGGAGACACTCTGGACGAGGTCGAAGGTGGCGCGCTTCGCGTGCTCGAGGAGGAGCTGCTCGAGGAGGAGCGCTACCAGGGGATCGCCAAAGTGTACGACAGTCTGGACGCCGACGCATCCAATCGGAGCCTGGATGCGGTGCGCGCGACGTACGTGCACGCAGTCATGAACACTGAGGACCACGGCCAGATGCAGCATCATCTCGCTCGCTCGCTGCTACTCGACATTCGGCTGCCGTGGTACCAGGTGTGCGCCGCCGATGTACGCGTCGCCAAGAACCTGCTCGCCAAGGTCATGCTTCAGCGTAAAATGGCCTCGGCAGTTGCTCACTCGCTGCGCATGGGCAAAGAGCAGGGAAGCCGGCGGAAGCAGGCGAGCAACGCTGAGAAGCTCGAGGCGCTCATGCACTACGCCGCCATGCTCGACTACATGAAGGATCTTCTCGCGGGCAAGCAGCGCAAGATGCGCTTCGCACTCATCCGTCGAGCTATCCGGGCGTGTGTCGAGAGGCGCCGCGAGGATCTATCCAGACCCGAGTGCATTCGCGCCGCCACGAGCATCCAAAAGTACTACCGCACGTACCGCGTGAGGCGGCTACTAGACTTATGCGCCGCGCTCCAGCAGCAGGATCGCGATCTCAAGGCGCGCCTCGAGCATCAGCGCCAGGTGCGCCAGCGGCTCGGGAAGGGCTTCCAACGGATGCTGAGCATGCAAGTGCTCACCACGGCGCCTTGCTCCCTTTTCCACAGGTGCGCCAGCGGCTCGGGAAGGGCTTTCAACGGAGCGTGTCCACGATGCAGATCATCGATACCTCCAAGTCCGCATGCGCGATCATGATCCAGCGACAGATGAGATTCATATGGGAGATGCGGGAGATCGAGGTCGAGGCGGCCAAGCAGCTCGAAATGTCGCAGCGCATCCAGCGGCAGTACCGCTCCAACCGCGCACACATGCGCAAACGGCAGCAGCAGCAGCGCCTCGAGGCGCGCGACGCGGCCTACATGGCGGAGCTCGCGGTCCACCAGCGCGAGGTCAAGGCGAAACGCAAGCGCGCCCGCGTCCTAGCGAGCGTCGGATTGACGGAGGATGGTCGGGGGGGCGCCTCAGAGACGGAGGGTGGTCGGGGGAGCGCCTCAGAGACGGAGGGTGGTCGGGGGAGCGCCTCAGAGGGTATGGGTAGCACCAGCAGGAGCGCGGCGCCTGGTTGGTATCCACGCCAGACGCTCTCCACACCTGCTGCCTCACCGAACAACACCCGGCTCCCGCCCATGACGATTACACCTCGACTGACAGCTCGGCCGAATAAGGCCACGGCCGATGATAATCTGCTCCCCGAGCACCTACGCCTGCCAGGCGAGTTTGGGCTGCCCTCGAGGAGAATGACGGAGGCTCTCGCGCCTCTCTTGCCGCACCTCCACCGCAGGCACCTGCTCGAGTTGCGAAGCTACCTTGAGCCGACGCCGACAGTGCGTCGCGTGCTTGAGTGCGCGAATGCACTGCTAGGCGGTGCGCCCGACTGGACGCTCGCCAAGCTCGAGCTCGCGGACCCGGGCGCCTTTCTGATGCGACTGCGCACGTACGGCGCCGCACCCTCGTTCTCGCCCGACCGGCGCGCGCTGGCCATCGGCACGGCGTACGTCGAAGCCGAAGACTTCACGCCCGAAGCGGTGGCCCTGGTCGGCGCGCCGGCAGCAGCAGCCCTATGCGAGTGGTGCCGGATCGTTGTGTACACCAGCTGGGCGACACAGCAGCGCCTCGCCACGTGGCAACCTCCAGCGCCCGTGCCCTCGCCTCGGGCCTCGCCTCGTCGGCTGCCGTCCTTGCCGCCGCCGCTCGCGCCGAGACCGGAATCACCACCCCGCTTTGTGGAATCACCCCGCGCTGTGGGCACCGCCGACGATCCTCCGAAGGCGATGGTGCCAGAGTGGACGAATGGTGACGTCACGGAGCCTTCCAAATCGGCTGAGCCGACGCCCGCCCGGGAGCCACGCCCGCCGACGGACAAAAGCGCACGCGATCCCGCTGCACCCCGCCGTCAAAGCGATCGGACAACGACGACTCGATCGCATAGCCTGCCGTCGTCGCCACGTGCCCTCAGCCTCGCGCCGCTCCCACCGCCAAAGCCACACGTGCCTCACCCATCCGCCTTGCCGCCGCGGCCGCAGCCGTCGCGCACGGCGCGGAAGCTGCTACGGCTCGCCACGAAGCTGGGCGTCCACCTCGACCCTTCTCAGCCGGCGGACACTCTCGAGGAGAGTTCCAGCGGCTCGACGGTACTGTCCTCCTCTGCTCGCTCGCGTGCCATGGGCACCGGCACTGGTGCCCATGCCACCGGTGCGGAGAGCGACGCAACTTTGGCCGAGACGCTGCGAGAGGTGCTGCATCAGCTCGAGGTCGCGGCGAAGGCTGCGCAGGCCGACGCTGCTGCCGCCACCGCCGCGACAGCCACTGGCGGCGTCGGGCAGGAGGAGGAGGAGCTTCCGCATGTGGATGGGAGGAGCTTCAAACACGGGCAGGAGCTTCAAACACGGCCTGCTTCGGATCCGATCAAGATCACGTTGCAGCTGCGTACCTCGGACGGGTTCGTGCCGCAGGAGCTCGTGTACACTCTTGGCCATACGCTCGAGGAGCAAGGCAACGGCCAGATGATGACGAGCAGCGCTAGGGGCGATTGCCGCGCCACCACCGGCACCGTCACCGGCACCGCTGCTGCTGCCGAGGCCGCTGCCGAGGCCGCCGCCGAGGCCACCGCCGAGGCTGGTGCCTCCCTGGCGCTCGTACGGCGGGTGGCGGCGCCACCGCCGAGGCTTGAGGAGAAGCGGCAGCCGACCGTGCGGCATGAAGTCTTCCGGCTTCAACGCGGGTTGGCGAGCGACGGTGTGCCCACGGACTCTGTCGTACTAGCGACGCGCAAGCTTGCCTCGCTCTGGATGGACGGCGGAATGCGCGCTGCCCGCGCCAAGCTCGATCGCGCCTCACTCGCCCGCTGGCGCGCGCAGCACGCCGCGTATGCGCGAGGGCACGGGCTGCGGCGCGAGCTCGTGGGGGCCTTGCGCGAGGCGCAAGCGCAGCGCGAGCGCCGTGCCGAGCGCGAGGCGAACGAGAAGGCGCACCGTATGCGGCTGTGGAAGCTCGAGGACGAGGCGGCGTTCGCAATCCAGGGCGCGTGGCGCGGGCTCATCACGCGACGCGACGAGGCGGTGCAGAACAAGGTGCTCAAGACGGTGGTCCTCCTTCGGCAGCGGGTTGCGCGCTCAATGGATGCGTCACATCAGATTTCTGAGAAGGAGCGTATGGCCAAGCAGGCCCGGCTCCGGCGCACGCGCGCTCGCTCGTCGGCGCGCCTCGCCAACAGCCCGGAGGGTCGAGAGAAGGCTGCAAGGGAAGCTGAGGCCGAGGCGCTCCAGGCGGAACGTGTGGCGCAGGCGAAGCTCGACGCTCAGTTTGAATGGACGCGCGGCAAGGGGCTCGAGGAGGTTGGTCAGGCCCTCGGCACGGGGCTTGGCGCGCTCATCGAGTCGCTCAATATGCACGGTGGGCAGTTTGGAGCGCCGGCGCCTTCGGCCACAGCGTCCACCGACGACGCGAAGACCAGTGTGGCGAGCAGCTCCAGCGCGCAGCCACGCGACGCCGCGTCGCCTGCAAGCCGTCGCCTGCCGCCGTCTAGATACCCTAGTCGCGTAAGCCCGAGCCTGCTGCAAGGAACTGCGGCAAGCAACCGTCGCGTCAAGCACTGAGGAGTGCACTGAGACCTGCGCGATGCGGTTGCGCCCGTCCATCGTGCCCCATCCCGGGGGGGTGGATCGTTGTACGGTGCATCTATTCGAGGGTGCTCGCGTTATCGTATGAACTCGAGTCGACGCGAGTGCGCGTAAGCCGGTGAGCCGAGCGCGCGGCTGGGTGCTGTGGCCGTGTGGGCGTTGGGTGGGGCCCGACGTCGCCGTCGCGCGTCGGCGAAGTCGGGATCGCCGGGGAGAGGCTGCGTGCGGCCCCTCGACTGGCTGCACGTGTATGTGCATAATTGCGTGGGAACTGGGAAGGGACCTTGTAACTTTATGAACGGTGGTTTTGCTTCACGAAGTTCTTCTATACCGCGTTGACCGGTTGAACGTTGAAGACTGCTACCACATCTCCAGAAGTTTAGATCACAAATTCACACGTCATCCGCCTTGCCCGCATCATGGCATGTGCCTCATGGAGACTTCCGAAAAGTGCAATTCCGTCCGTCGGCGTCACATCTGAGCGCCTTGATCTCGGGCAACTGCAACGGTGGAGCATCATTGTACACCGGCTCGACCTCCCTGCACGGCTCCATGACCGACGGAGCGCAGGCGAGGCGCCGCCGCCGCGTGAGTTCTCGCACGGTCGCTCCATCTACGTATCGATTACTTCCGTCCAGGCCCGTCACAAGGCGCTTATCCAGAGTGCCGTCATAGGCTGTGAAGGCGTTGGCCTCTGTTGTTCGCTTCACTCCGGCAGCATTGCGCTCCTTGTTGGCTTCCGTTCGACGTAGCAGCTCGGCAATGAGCTGCTCACTCTCGCTCATGGCATTCTCGCTGGCAGCATCCGCAGGCAGCATCAGCACGATATTCTGCGAGCAGATGGCCAAGAGGGCCGAGGCGAGCGAGCGTCGTGCTAAAAGCATTGCGGCATGGATGAGCAAATGTGTGTGAATGAAAAAATCACAGGCGACACGTCGTGAACCAGCACCGCCATCCTCCAACGGCTTTCCTATGGCCAGAAATTGATGGCTACATACATGTATCGAAAAGCGCCTTGTCGAGCGCCTCGTCTGCTCCCTGCCCACAAGATTCTGCTGGAGGACATCGGCGGGTGCGAATCAACTACGCAGCGTGCGGCGGCGGCGCGGCGCGCGCGCGCGCGCGCAGCCCACATGCCCATGCCATCGTTCACCCGTCGCATTTCTTGCGCAACCACAGGATGTCGGGTTACAAAAAACTTGAGGAAGGAGGCCCCGCGGCGATGGGGCTGCCCGAGCCTGCTCCGCTGCCCCCGCCCGAGATGCCATCGACGAAGCTTACGGACGCGTCGCGCATCAACAAGTACATTGATGCGGTGCAGAGTCAGGCCGAGGCCTTCAACCCGCAAGCCGCTGGCTGCATTGGCGCGTGCAAGCCGGCTGTCACGGCAGTGATTCGTGGCGTCCAGTTCGTCTGGCCGTGGTACATGTGGGCCTACAGCTGGATCTATTACTACGTGAGCATGGCCCCGAGGACGGTCGTCCAGATGATCTTCGGCATTGCGCTCTGCTTCTTCGGTGGCACGTATGTCGCCTCCATTGCCGCCATCGAGGCCTTCCGCCAATTTGGTGGCCAGAAGGTCTACGCCGAGATCGAGGTCATCTCGAGTCAGGTGCGCGCCGACGAACGCACGCCGGCCGGCGGCGTAAGCACGGCGGCGCGAGGCAAGGGGCCGTGCGGCGCGGCCCGTGCTGTAGCGCAGATCCGTGCTGCGGCGTGGCTGTGGCCCTCCCGTGACGGAAAGTCGACTCCCTCTCCCACGTGGCGCTGCATGCCCTTCTCGGCTGGACAGCCACGTGACACCCAGCCCGTGGATGTGTCTGCAGGTGAAGCTCATCGTGGCGGCAAACGAGGAGGACGACAAGGTGGATGCGAACAAGGACGGCATCGCCGACGTCGACCAGATGGACCCGGCGGCGCTCGCGCAGCACAAACTGTTCCTTGCGATGTCGGTCGTCAAGGATCCAAAGAAGCTTCAGGAGGCGTGGGGTGCCCTCTTCACAGCGTACCTGGCGGTGCTCGCGACGCTGCGGCTTGAGTTCGCGCGCACGACGGCCTTCGCGCTTGGCATCGTCGAGATGTGCAAGTTCCCCATCGTGCGCACCTTTGCTCCCATGCTCACCGCGGCCATCGGGCCGAAGCTCGTGCACTGGACGGAGACGCTCATCGAGACGGCGCTCACCTTCCTCGCTGTCGTCTTCGCCTGGTACCTCCAGATGATCGTGTCGGCCTTCTATTCGGGCCTGCGCGGCGGCCGGATGTTCGCCGAGGCTCTCATCGAGTTCCTGCAGCAGAAGAAGACGGAGGACGGCGTGCCTTACATCGACAAACTGCCTTTCCCGATCGCCAGGGTCGACCCGAACGATCCGACAAGCCCTTTCGATCCGAACGAGTCCTTCCTAGACGAGGCCATTGGCTACTCGCTCGCCGCCCTCGGCTTCTCCTTCCAGTTCTTCAACGGCTTCTCACTGCCCTTCCCGCTCAACATCGTGCTGCTGCCGCTCACGATGATCGAATGGTTCCTTCGCATTCAGATCTCGATGACGGGCACACCCCTCGTCTAGAGGGCCGCCTAGAGCGCCCCTCGCGGGCAATCGCCCTCCTCCTCCGCTCCTGATCACTCCGAGATCAGCCGGTCCGACTGCCCGTCTCGCCGTGGCGGAAAGGAGCGTTGGGCGCCTCCGCTGGCGCGGCTGCCCCCAGAGGGGTGTGAAGGGCGCGGGCGCTCGACGAGGCGGGGGCATGCGGCGCCCGTGCCGCCAACTGTGTGCATATGAGGACGCCGCCAAACCCCCCGGCCAAGCGGGCAGAGGAGGCGGCCGCATGGCTCCGGCGGCGCGTGGTGTAGGTACGTGCGGAGGCTCTTGGAGGCAGGCCCCATCGACCGCCGTACGGCGTGTGCGAGTGGGGCGTTGTGAAGCTTGTGTGTGTGCGTGGCCTGAGGGCTACGGGCGTATGTCTGGCAAGAAGGTGCTCGAGGATGGCCGGACTTCTGGCAAGCAACGGAAGCAGGGGGTCGCAGCCGCCCCATGTGCGCACGACCAATCGTACGATCCGCGCGCGAGAGCGGGTTAGTAGAATGCTGTGCGTTTCGTGATCGTGTGCATGTGTTTCTCATATTTCTCGTGACCGGGTGTGAGTATGCAGAGTCTCGAAAGGCTGTGACGTACTGGGGCTGGTGTTGTCGTTAGCGCCGTCCCTAGCTGGCTCTGCGGGCGCCCGCAAACGCGCTCTTCGGTCGAAGGCGAGCACACATCGGAGTCTAGTCGGGGTCGGCCTGCAGCCAGCCGCTCCGCCTCCGCCTCCGTGGATCGATGACGACGCGCACGCGCTCAGCGACCGCCGGCGCCAACACCGCCGCATCCGTCGACGACGAGAGCACGGCCGTCGACGACGTGGTCTCCACTGTCGCGCTGCGCAGACGCCGAGCCAGCTCCACGCCTCCGAGCTGGAAGATTTCGAGTGTGCAGCCGACCAGCGCCTTTGGCCGCTGGCGGCCTCCCGCCTTCTTCCCCTTCCAGCTCTCGGACGAGATGTACGCGCGTATCCTGCGAGATCCGGCCGGCTTCGGCTATCCCGAGTTGCCCGTCGGCAGCATGCGCTACCCCAAGTTTGGTTGGATATTTGTCGAGAAGCGCCACCCTACTGACCGCCGGCCGAAGCTGGTGGACGGGCTAGACTGGGTGCCGAGCTCGACGCAGAACGCGTCAAGCCGCATGCTGCGCGATGGCAAGACGGAGCTCATGCGCTTCTACTGCGCACGACGCACGAAGGCCGCGCTCGCGGCTCCGCTCGAGAAGCCCTTCTTCATCTTCCAGCGCTCCATGACTCCCGAGATCAAGGCGTCGCTGGGCGGCAGCCCCACCTCGTACGAGCTCAAGAAGGCCTTGGGCAAGGCCTGGGGCGAGATGCCACCGGCGCGCAAGGCGGTCTTCCAAGCTGAGGCACTCGCCAAGAATCGGCTCGTGCGCCAGCGCATGGCGGCCGCTGACCCGGCCGAGCTGCTCGTGCGGCACGAGATGTACCTGCGCGAAGTGGGGCGCGACGAGGCGGATATCAAGCGCGTGCTCGTGCACTACCTCGGCGACACCGCCTTCCAGCAACTCTCGCTGCCGCCGCGCCCGATGCGCGTTGCCCGCTCCGATGCGCGAGGAGCTGGTCCGTCGGGCGTGCTCAGCGGCGAGCGCAGCGGCGGCGGCGACGAGGGCGGCGGCGGCGAGGGCGGCGGCGGCGAGGGCGGCGGCGACGAGGGCGGCGACAACGAGGGCGGCGACGACGGTGAGACGGAGCACGCGGCGTACACGATCGCGTGCGACGTGGAGACGCGCGACGTGCAGCTCTTCCTCGGCTCGAGTGGCATCGTGTGTGCGGCCGCGCTAGACGCGTGGAGCGACTCGGGCAGCGCGTCGGCGCGCAGCTCGAGCGATGGCGGCCACTCTGACGGCGTGGAGGACTCTGCCGAAGAGGACGAGAAGCATGAGGACGAGAGGTGCGGCGGCGAACGCGGCGGCGGCTGTGACAGCGGGCGCGGCCGGCGGCCCTCGCCGCCGCTCGTCGCGTACAGTGCTACCGCGGCCGTGCGCGCGACGAGCTCCTCGACATCGTCGAGCAGGCGCACCGCGTGCGAGACCGCCAGCCAGCCGCTGCCTTCCTTGCGCCCGCCGCCGTCACACCCGCCGCAGTCTCCATCGCGTCGCCGAGCACATCCGCCAGCTCGCCCGCCGCTGCGCGAGCGCCAGCCGCTCGACGATCTGGCGGCGAGTGCGACGGCGGCGGCCGCGTGCGCGGCGGCACCCGCGTCGCCACTTCTGGATCCGTCATTGTGGCTCATCGGGGCAAGCGGTTGCGGCAGCCCGTGCGGCGGGTCACTCGAGGCGCGCGCCTCGCGTCTCAGCCAGTGGACAGCGCCTCGCTCTTCGATCTTCGACGGCGAGCTCTCCATGGCCACGCCGCCGCTCCGCGCCGTCTCGAGCGCCTTCTCACGCAACGGCGGCTCGCGCGGCGGGGGCCCGCGCGACGAGCGCCGTGGCGGCAGCTCGCAAGGCAGATCACCGCCTTCGAGGCCTCGGGGTGGCGACGATGTAGAGGCAGATGTCGACGGTGGCATCGGCACCGACCGCTCGCGCAGCCATGAACGCGACGAGGACGAAGACGAAGATCATCAGGCACCGAACCCGCCGACCCGACGGTCCTCGTCGGCGCGGATGAGCCCCCTCGGGCACGAGTGGTTTGAGCTCTTCAGCGCCGAGGGGCACGACGGCGCCGCCGACGCGCAGATGCTGCCGCCTGCCGACGAGTTCGCGTGCTGACTGCCTGAGCGGCTTGGAAGCGGCTGTGCGACATGGCCGGCACGAGGCACACGGGTGAGCGGGCGCTGACGGAACGGGTGAGACGAGCGAGAGGAAGACGCTGAGAGCCCAGCGGGCTGCGTAGACGAGAGCGATCCGCGGACGAGAGAGAGCTGGGAGGGACATTACACGCTGCATGACACGCAGCGGACGGGGGACAACACAGGAGAGAGCCCGTCGACTTGACGACTCAACGCAAGACTGACTACCGCCGGGGTGCGACTCGCGACGCCGCTCGGCTCACCTGTGAGCTGTGTCGTTCCGGATCGTCGAATTTCGATACTCGACTCGTCCATCCCGTCCTCCGGGAAGGTTAGGGAGGGTGGGGTCTCGAACACCGATCGACATAGCACATTATACGGTGTACGCGACGAAACGCGATGCGGCCTTTAATTACCCATACAAAATCCGAACTTCTCGTAGTAGCTCGGAGATTCTGAGATAGCCGCACACAATCTCGGCGGCTTGCATCACACTCTACTATCAGCAAACTCTCGGCCCATCTAACTCGCTGTCGCAGCACCGGGGACTTCAGGCTAGCGGGAAGCGCACCGGGTCGTTGGCAAAGGCCCAGCCGCCGCGGGGCTTGCGCAAGGGCTTTTCGGCGCGAATCCACTCGCCGCACATGTCAAAGGGCGTGGCCACCGCGGCGTTGGCAGCGGCTTCATACACCGAGCACTCGACGAGCCCGTCGCCGCGCCCGCAGTGATGGCACAGGCTGGTGGGTGCGTGGGGCTTGAGGTGCGCACCCGCTAGTGGGCCCCACGGCCGGCGCTGCCCGGGCCGCCACATCGGAATCATGGCACACGACCGGTGCGTGCACGCGTGCATCGTGACGACCGTCTCGTTGAGCAGGGACGAGCGGATAATGTAGCCTTTCGCGAACTTGCGCGAGTCTGAGAACATGATGGTCGCCATCAAGAGCGAGGCCACCGAGCTTAGCGCCGCGAGCGCCGCGTGCGCCTCGAACCAGCCGCCGAGCAGCCGTTCACGGCGCAGGCGCGTGAAGAGGCGCGTGAAGGTAAGGGAGGCGACGGAGCCTCCGATTGAGAGCAGGGCCGAGAGGGTGGCGGCACCCTCCTTGCCGAAGTCGAGCGAGAAGAGCGCAAACGGTAGCGACGAGGGAAGCGCGATCGTCGCTCCAGCGAGCGACGCAAGCGCCGTCTTGGTCGGCCCGCTCAGCATGAGGAACGGCTTCACAGCCGCCGGAACGTTCACAGCCGCCGGAACGTTCTCCGAGGCGTGCCTCCACGGGAGACTTGCAGCACCCCCGAAAATCCGCTCGAGCCACGAGACGGTCGGGCTGCCAACTTCACTCGCGACTTGGCGCACCGAGGCTCCCGCGGGCGCATACGGCTCCGCGAGCGTCAGCGCCAGCCAGGACGCCACGTTCACGAGGAGCAGCCCGACGACGAGGAAAGCTCGGTCAAGTTGCGTCGCGCGGTCGTATAGGACGGAGCCCACGAGCAGGGCGACCACGTACGAGGAGACGTAGCCGCGGAAGCGCCCCTCGCACACTGTGGACTGCAGGCACACAATGCCCGACGAGCGCCCAAGGTCGACGCTCGAAGACATCTCCTTGAGGTAGGACGTCACGTGCGACGAGTACTCGACGGCGGGAGTGTACGAGGCGACTGCGAGGAGCATCGCCCAGAACACCCATCGTGTGGTGACCTTGTGCAGCAGCGCGCCCAGCTCGGCGCCGGACGAGGGCCGCAGTGTGCCTAGCGCGCCCATCGACATTCCTTCCGAAGCAGCGCCTGCGCCAGCGGGCAAGGGTGGCGGCCGTTCACGCAGCCAGCGCGCGCACACAGCGAGGAGCAGCCCGAAGCCCACGGCGCACTGCGTGAAGGGCACGCGCCAGTGCAGCTTGCCCTCGAAGAGCAGGTGCTGCCACAAGTACGAGCTCGTCAGGGCGCCCAGCTGGAATCCGGCGAAGAGGACCGCGAAGAGACGCCCGTAGAAGGCCCGCGGGAACCACGCGCCCACAAAGGGGAGCATCGCCGAGGTCGCCATGGCGCTGAAGGCGCGCAAGGCCACCCAGCCATAGAGCTGCACGGCAGGTGACGCGGGCACCGCCAGGTACGCCACGCAGCTCGACATCATGATCGTCATCTGCAGTAAGATCGAGCAGCGCGGCCTCAGCCCAACCCCAATGGTCAAGACCAGGTTGATGAATTTTCCGAGTGGGTTGGCATACAAGCCGACTCTGAAGATCTCTTTCGCTTGCTCCTCGGTCAGCAGCCCCTCAGCCAACAACGACGGGGTAGCGCTGCTCAGCGAGCGCCGTGCGACGCCGTTGAAGAAAGTGAAGAAGAAAAGACAGCTGAGCACGATTGCGCGCCCTGTGCGCAGCTCGCGCTTGTGTTCCGCGAGCAGAGCATCGGCGGTGGACGAGCGCGCGGCCAATTGGATGACCTCGCGCTGATTCTCAAGCTCATCGCGCGCCGAGTGTGCCGCCTCGCGCGCCCTGTGCAGGCGCCGCTTGGCAGCCTCTGCCTCGCGTGCTGCCTCACGCACAACTCTCGAAGCCTCCTTGAGGCGCTCCAAGGCGGCGTGATGGGCAGCTGAGTCGTGCTGTACCACGGCGGTCAACGCTGGTCGCGTGTCCGCCGCGGCGTCGCTCGGCACGAGCAGCGCCGCGAGGAGACTGGCGGCGAGACGGCTTGACGTGATTGCATTTCCCAAGATGACGAGATCTCCTATCGTTCTCGGTGTTTCTCGCTTCGCGAGGCAAAACCTCCTGAATGCTCTTCGAAGC
>Ga0209550_10004274_pt1 | contig 13524 bp, 13 predicted proteins | sample LauGreSuBDMM15SN_2_FD_187567 | JGI IMG/M metagenome (GOLD analysis project Ga0209550, IMG submission 187567) | Freshwater lake microbial communities from Lake Michigan, USA - Su13.BD.MM15.SN (SPAdes) (version 5) | ecosystem: Environmental > Aquatic > Freshwater > Lake | place: Lake Michigan... | reverse complement strand
AGTGGTGCTTTTTATCCAGCTACAGTACTTACCGTAAGTAAAGATAATCCAATATTAAAACAGGAGATCTTTGGTCCAGTAGCTCCAATTGTTATTACAACATCTGATGAAGAGGCAATTACTCTGGCAAACGCCACAGAGTTTGGTCTTATTGCCTACGTTTACTCATCTGATTTAAAGCGGGCGATAAGAACAGCCGAGGCACTTGAATCGGGTATGGTTGCTATAAATAAAGGTGTTATCTCAGATCCTGCTGCACCATTTGGTGGCTTTAAGCAATCTGGCTTGGGACGTGAAGGCGGCTTTGCTGGGATTGAAGAGTTTTTAGAGACGAAATACTTAGGTGTAGAGTTTTAATCTAATTGTTATAATTTAATTTCAGATATACTAAATGGATGATTAGTTTTTCCGAATATATTTCATCTCAAAATGCAATCGCAAGTGCAATAAACGATACAACTTCCTTGGAAAACTTAGTTGATTCAATTTGGAATTTGGCAAAAGACTCTAATTCAATTGTATTTACTATCGGTAATGGCGGTAGTGCATCCACAGCCGAACATTTCTCAGCAGATTTAGGTCAAATGGGAATACGCACCGGGCAAGCTATTCGATCCTTTTGCTTAAATTCACAATTAGCTCTGAGCTCAGCTTTTGCAAATGACTTTGATTATTCAAGTGTAATAACAAGACAATTATCATCTTTTAAAAATTCCAACTTCATTTTAATAGCTTTTTCTGCCTCAGGTAGTTCCAAGAATATTTTGGAAGCCATAAAATTTTCTTTAGAAGCAAAAAAAGAAGTTCATTGTTTTATTGGTTTTGACGGTGGTGAAATACTAAATGATAAGAAAGCGAATATAATCTATTTTCCAGATATAAGAAAAGATTATGGAATTGTAGAGAATTTGCATCTAACAGCCTCCCATTATATTATCGATAGGTTGGTTGAAAAATTTAATGGACATTAAATGAAAGTAGTTGTCACAGGTGGTGCGGGCTTTATCGGAAGTCATTTAGTTGATTTTTTGTTAAACAAGGATTACGAAGTAATAATAGTTGACAATTTTTGTACGGGTTCACTGAATAATATTGATCAGACCTCAAACAGGGTTTCAGTTATTAATCATGACATTCGAATCCCAATACCAATTAATGTATTTAATAATTGCTCAATAGTTTTTCACCTTGCTGCCCTTGCTGATATTGTTCCTTCAATTGAAAGTCCTATAGATTATATGTCTACTAATGTTCAAGGAACTGTTAATGTTTTAGAGGCGGCTCGAGCGAGTAATATCAAGAGATTTATATATACTGCTTCATCAACTTGTTATGGAATAACAAGTAATTTTCCAACTACAGAAAATGATCAAATAGCACCAACTTTTCCTTATGCATTAAGCAAGTACCTAGGTGAGTTAGTTTTTTTTCACTGGTTAAATTTGTATGGTTTAAAAGGATTGAGCTTAAGATTATTTAATGTTTATGGACCCAGAGCGCGAACTTCTGGTAACTATGGAGCGGTCATGGGTGTTTTTTTAGCGCAAAAGATTGCTCAAAAACCATTCACTGTGGTTGGAGATGGGAATCAAGTTAGAGACTTTACTTACATAAGTGATGTTGTTGAAGCATTTGTTCTCGCGGGAGAAAGCCAACTTAGCGGAGAGGCAATTAATATTGGCACTCAAAACCCGCAGTCCGTCAATCGATTAGCTGACTTACTCGGCGGTGAAGTTGAATTTATTCCAAAGCGCCCTGGCGAGCCTGATAGAACTCATGCTGATATTTCAAAAGCGAAAAATTTATTGGATTGGGAACCCAAAATAACGTTTGAAGAAGGCGTGAGTAGCGTTTTAAGTCAAATAAATATGTGGAAAGATGCACCATTATGGAACAAAGAAGATATATTGAAAGCGACAAGTACTTGGTTTCAATATTTAGGGAAAAATGAAACTAACTAAAACAATACTTTATATTGAGAATGAAACGACAGATCTCGAATTAGATACACTTGAAGCTTTACAAATTATTGATGCTGTATCGGAAACGTTTAGTATTTTTGGAAAAGCAGCTGATTCTATTTTAGGAATTAAAGAAATTGAATGGCGCGTGAAAGAGAATAAAGCAGATGTCAATATAGATAATCCCAATGGACTAAGTCTATTTGATAAATATAGTTTAAATGAAAACTTATTAATTGTAACGATTGGTAATCAAGCAGAATTAAAAGTATATGTAGCGAATAGAATTAATAGTAGTACGGACCAATATGGATGGCACATAATTAATTCAAGCTACGCACGAATCGGGTATTTAGAAAGGCAAAAAAATCTTAGTAACTTTATTCCATTTGATACGGTGCGATGGTTAAAAGAGCAAATAGATAAGTTTGGAGTAGAGATATTTAATGAATGCCTAAAAACCTTGGTAAATTCGAGTGTATTAATTTTAGGTGAAACAATAATTGATGAATATATCTATTGCGATGCACTAGGGAGAGTTACTAAAGATCCACTTGTTGCATTTGAAAAAAGAACTAGTCAAGAACACCTTGGGGGAGTTCTCGCAGTTGCTCGACACTTCAATGGGTTAGGGATTAATTCAAGCGTAATTACAAAGTGGTCTGCTGCGGATGAAAATTTTATTGTTAATGAAGTAAGTTCTAGTAAAAAAATAAATATTTATAATTTAGAATCCAAGAAATCAATTAAGAAAACTAGATATGTAGATAGGTCATCAAATTCGAGAGTATTTGAAACCTATGAATTACCAAATGAGAGTGACTATCTAACCACCCCGCAAGAAATTAGAAAATCGGTAAGTGAGAAAAAAATAAAATTTGATCATTTAGTAGTAATGGATTATGGCCATAATTTTTTTGATCATGAAACAACAAAAGACTATCTAAACTTTGGCGTACCTGTATCGGTTAATACTCAATCGAATGCTGGTAATAGAGGATTTAATCCGATATCTAACTATATGAACGCGGATATAGTTTTTTTGAATGGTTCCGAAGTCCAGGTTGAAATGAGAAGCAAGATTTCAAATCTTGAGAAAATTGTTATAGATTTGGGTAAAAAATTAAACTGTAAAGAGCTATATGTAACCAACGGCTCAGCAGGAATAATCTCATGGAGCAAAGACAAAGGTATTCTTGTTTCACCCACATTCGCACCAACAATAATTGATCGAACTGGTGCTGGCGATGCATTACTTGCAGCTGTCTCCAGCTTACGAATGAGTAATATTCCTATAGAAATCGCAACTTTTTTTGGCAATATTGCTGGTTCGTTACTAGTAGGAGTTATGGGAAATGAAAGAGCAATTACTGCCATCGACTTACAATTTGAGGCTGAGAGAATTCTAAATAAAGTAAAAGTTTTATGAGTAAACCCAATAAAGTATTATTAGTCGGTGGTGGTGGATATGTAGGTGTTGAGCTACAAAAATTACTTGCTGAGTCAAATTATCAAGTAAGAGTGTTAGATACTTTTTGGTACCCATCCGGTAAATGGGATAAATTTGATAGCAATTTTGCCAGTAGAATTGAGTATATTGAAGGAGACATTCGAGATAAAGAAGTAGTTAGAAAAGCTCTTATTGGAGTGGACGCATGTATTCATCTTGCTTGCATTTCAAACGATCCAAGTTATGAGCTTAATCCCAATCTTGCTAAAAGCATAAATTTTGATGCCTTTATAATGTTTATTGCCGAAATTAATAAATCTTCTGTTAAAACATTTATCTATGCGTCCTCTTCATCTGTCTATGGAGTTAAAGAGGAGGAAAATGTTACAGAAGATTTAATTTGTGAGCCGTTAACGGATTACTCAAAGTATAAAGTGATGTGTGAAGATGTTGCACTCAACAGTATTACAAATGACATCTGCTTAACTATTGTTCGTCCATCAACTGTTTGTGGATATTCAAAGCGACAAAGATTTGATTTAGTCGTTAATATTTTAACTTTAAGTGCTTTAACTAAGTCCATAATAAATGTTGATGGCGGAGATCAATTTCGACCTAATTTACACATAAAAGATATGAACTCTTCGTATAAGTTATTACTTGAAACTAACCCCAAGATTATTGATAGAAAAATATATAACATTGCTGGAGAGAATTTAACTGTATTAGGTATTGCAGAAAGAGTGCAATCTCAAATGAATGACAAGTGCGAGATAAAAATTTTTTCAGTACTAGACCAACGTTCTTATAGGGTTTCTGGGAAAAAAATTGAATCAGAAATTGGATTCATTCCAAAATATTCAGTTGATGATGCAATTAATGATCTTAAGCAAGCATTTAATTCCGGTAAATTTTTAAATTTTAAATCAGAAATATATTTTAATATTAAGCAGATGAAATTGTTAATGTCAAAAGGTTCGATTAAATAACTTTTGACTTTTTGCACTTATTTCAACTGCAGCAAGGTATGATTTTTCATTATCAATAGAAATTCTAGTCCCAGCGCATTTTTCTAAATGAAGGTCTTTTTTATTGGCAATATAATTAATAAGACTAGGTGATAAGGCAACTCCTTTTTCTGGAATAAAATTTATGAGTGATTTTCCTTCAATAACTATTGCTCCAGAACTACTCCAAACCAACTCACTTTTATTGTTGTCTCCAAAATTATTTGTTAAGTCAGTAGTAGCTTTTTCTGAGATTGATTGGATTATGCCATTTTTTTCAATTACAATAGAGCGCGCATCATCTTTTGATCTTTGATGGCAAAGTAAAATTGATGTATCTTGCATTTTTTGATTAATTCCATTTGCAAATTCTGAAAAAGCTAAATCTGAAAAAAAATTATCACCGTGAAGTACAAGTACATTTTCATGAGTTTTATTACAGTGATTTGTAACTGTAAGCGCTGGGCCTAGTGGATCTTGTTCCCAAATGATAAATGGACGTTTACCTAATGGATAATTAGTAACTTCATTTATTATTTTTTTAGCTAAATATGAAGCATTTATATAAATCCTAGCCCCTGGTAAATATTTTTCTGATTGCTCTATAAGGTTTCGGAGAATATTTGTTTTTCCTAATGGGAGTAAACTCTTTGGTAAATTATTTGTATATGGTTTTAAGCGTGTCCCTTTCCCGGCTGCAAGAATTAAAATGGAATCAATTTTCATCTAGAATTTCCTTTACCATCGAAAATTCTTTAATTCCTTTCAAAGGAATAAATATATGTTGTAAAGGTTGGCTAGTAATATTTTCATTTATCTCTAGCATTTTTGGATTAACGATTAAGTATAGGTGCTTAATCCCTGCCGCAGCACCAGATTGTATATCAGTAATTCTGTCACCAATTAAAAAAGATTTTTCCGGAACAATACTATATTTTTTTATCATTGAATTTATTAGACCAGGTAAAGGTTTTCTACATTTACATTTTTTCCTTAAAAATAGGTTTTTTGCATTAGGATGGTGGTAGCAGATTGCAAAATCGTCTATTAATCCTAGTTTTATCAATCTTTTAAATAAAATATTTATAAAATATTTAAATTTTATATAGTTCATTTTCTTTCTAGCAGCAAGAGTTTGGTTAGAAACAACGATTTTTAAGTACCGATTTTTTTTTATTGAAGATAGTAACCTTAAATTTTTAATTGAATGAAACTCACCACTTAATGCGCCACCGGGGCCAATATCCTCCCAGAGTACACCATCTGCATCTAGAAATATTGCACTAATTTTATTTTTACCCAACACCCTAATATTTTACGCAATTTAAGGACTTACTGCTACATTTAGCATAGTCAACGTTAGGATAATTTAACTATGGCAGTAAGATATTCGTATTTAAGCCAACAATTTGAGGATTGTCCTGAACTTTGGGACGAACTCAAGAAATTTGTCAAAACAGGTGATTTTACTCTAGGTAAACCTCTTTACGAATTCGAGGACAATTTTGCGTCTTTAATCGGTACAAAGTACGCAATAGGTGTCAATAGTGGAACAGACGCAATTAAAATTGCATTACGAGCATTGGGGGTTAGAGCCGGTGATGAAGTTATTACTGCCGCAAATACCTTTGTTGCAACAGTAGGAGCAATTGCAGAAATCGGTGCAATACCAGTTTTTATAGATGTTGATGAAACTTTTTGTATGAACGTTGATCTTATTGAACAAGCCATTACTCCAAAAACTAAAGCAATTGTCCCAGTACATTTTACTGGGTACATGACAAAAATGGATAAAGTAATTGATTTAGCAAAAAAACATGGATTATTTGTTGTTGAAGATGCTTGTCAATCCATTCTTGCTGAATGGAAAGGTAAAAAAGCAGGCACATGGGGAGATGCTGCAGCTTTTTCATTACATCCACTCAAAAATTTAAATGTTTGGTCGGACGGTGGCGTAATTGTTACCGATAATCCAGAGTTAGATAAAAAGATTAGGCTATTAAGAAATCATGGCTTAATTAATCGGGATCTTGTTGAGATACTTGGATATAACAGTAGGCTAGACACATTCCAAGCAGTTGTGGCTAATTGGCTACTTCCGCAAGCAGAAACTATTTCACAAATGCGCATTCTAAACGCAAGAAAACTTGATGATGTTTTCAATAAGATTCCGCAGATTAAGGTACCTGAGCGTACAAAAGATATGAGAATTGTTTATCACCTTTATATAGTTTTTGCTGAAAGAAGGGATCAACTTCTGAAATTTTGCCTTAATAGAGAGATCGAGGCAAAAGTTCATTACCCTATTCCCATATACAAACAAAAAGCGCTTGGAAATCATTATAATTCTATGAAATTCCCAATTACAGACCATCAAGCACAAAATATTATTTCTTTTCCTTGTGATCAGCATTTAAATGATTCACAATTAGAAGAAATAACTAATTCGGTCAAAGAATTCTATGGTTAATCAAATGAAAGTTCCGTATGTTGATTTAGGTTCTCAGTGGCTATCAATAAGAGATCGTGCCTTACCAAAGATATCTGAAGTTTTAGAAAGTGGAATGTATCTTGAGCATCCCGCGATTGAAACTTTAGAGAAACGTATTGCAAATAGATTGGGAGTAAAGTACACAACCACAGTTAACAGTGGCACAGATGCCTTAATTTTTTCATTAGTTGCCCTTGGTGTTACCCGAGGCGATGAAGTAATCACCGTGCCTAATTCATATATAGCTTCTGTAGCTGCAATCGAACATATCGGGGCCACAACAGTTTTTATAGATATTGGGCCTGACCATCTAATTAATACTAACTTGATAGAAGAAGCAATCACGCCGCGAACAAAAGCTATTATGCCAGTTCACCTTGAAGGGAAAATGGCTAATATGGTAGCCATTAATCGAATTGCCAAAAAACATGGCTTACTTGTTATTGAAGACGCAGCTCAAGCGTTTGGTTCTAAATTCTTAGATCATCAGCCCGGAAACCTATCAGATGTTGCTTGTTTTTCCTTTCATCCACTTAAAAATTTAAATGCAGCAGGTGATGGCGGTTTAGTGGCAACAAATAATTACGAGCTGATCGAAAAAGTAAACAGAATGAAAAATCATGGCCAAGTGTCTAGAAATATTTCTCACAATTTCGGATTTGTTTCAAGACTTGATTCAATTCAAGCTGCAATATTAAGTATCAAACTTGATGATTTAGACTCAACAATAATTTGTAGAAGATTATTTGCTAAGCAATATAAAGAGAATTTAGCAATTCAGGAAATCCAAAGCCCAATATTCTCCTTAGAAGTTTTTCATTCCTATCATTTATACGTTATTGAAATAGATAATAGAGATAGAGTTCAAGAAGCTTTAAAAAACGTTGGCGTCGAAACTAAAATACATTATCCAACATTAATAACTGATCAAATCTCTTATACCTCTAGATATCCAGAGAAGAACTGGCACATTCCAGTTGCTAAAAAACAAAAAGAAAGAATATTATCTTTGCCTATTCACCAAAATCTAAATTCATCACAAATAGATTATGTTTCAGACCAATTAAGGAATTTGGTATGAATCTAGAATTATTGAATTTTATTGAAAAAGATTTTGATTTAAGTAATTCAAGAATTCAAATGTTTGTAAATATGCAGTTAATTAGATCTGTTGAACTATTGATCTCGGAGAAATATGCTGACCAAATCTTTCGTTGTCCGGTGCATCTTTCTATAGGTCAAGAAGCAATAGCTGTCGGCGTATCACTCAATTTAAAATTTGAAGATAAAGTTGTGTCTACTCACAGGTCTCATGCGCACTACATTGCTAAAGGAGGGGATCTTTTTATGATGCTCTCAGAGTTAATTGGATCGCCACTCGGCTGCTGTAAAGGAAGAGGCGGATCTATGCATATTTTTGACAAAGCAGTTGGTTTTATGGCTAGCGTCCCTATTGTTGGAAGTTCATTACCAATTGCAACTGGCTTAGCACTTGCAGAGAAACAATTAAATTCAAAAAATATAGTTGTTGCATTTATTGGTGACGCTACCTTAGAAACCGGAGCATTTTATGAGTCGCTCAATTTGGCAGCCTTAAAAAACCTACCAATACTTATTGTTATTGAAGATAATGGGTATTCAACTTATTCAAATAAAAAAGTAAGATGGCCAGATAATAAGAATGTTAAAGCAACAATTGAAGGTATGGGAGTAACTTATTACAGTGGTAGTGGTGATAACGTGGAGGAGATTTATACCCAAGTTAGTACTATCATATCTGAAGTCCGAAATAATAAGCCGAGTATAGTTCATTTTGATACTTTTAGAAGATACGAACATTGCGGTCCGAACCTGGATGACAGTATGGGATATAGGACATCTGAAGAAATCAATTCTTATATTTTTCGGGATCCACTAGAAATTTTAAGGAATGAAATTATTAACTCAGGAGATATTTCGGAAATACTTATCAAGAAGTTAGTGGATCAAATTGATTATTTCATTTTAGAAATCTTTATAAATATGATAAGGCAGAATAAAGACTATCTAGCACAATTTGAAGTGAATTAGTAATGGCTCAAACATATATTGATTTATTAAATAAAGCATTTGACGAAAGTTTAAAAAACGATCCAAAAGTAATGCTTTTCGGCCTCGGTGTCGGTGATATTGGAGCAGTTTATGGATCGACAGCTAATCTTCAGTCTAAATACGGTTCTGAACGTGTATTTGAAATTCCACTTTCTGAAAATGCTGTTACTGGAATGGCACTAGGGTTAGCAATGCAAGGTTTTCGCCCAGTAATGATGCACCAAAGAGCTGACTTTTCATTTACTTCAGCGGAGCAGATAATTAATCAAATTGCTAAAACTTCATACATGTCAGGCGGTGTTTATAAAGTTCCTCTTGTTATAAGAATGATAGTAGGAAGAGGATGGGGGCAGGGACCAACACATGCTCAGTCTCCACATGCTATTTTTTCTCACGTACCAGGACTGCAAGTAGTTGCACCCGCGACACCGGTAGATGGTTACAATTTAATGAAACAAAGTATTATAAGCGATAAACCTGTGGTTTTTATAGAACATAGATGGATCCATCAAACAATTGAAAAATTGAATTTAAATGAACATGTACCAGACTTATCCAAGGCAAAAATTATGAAATCAGGTGAGGATCTAACCTTAATCTCATTGTCATATGGGGTTATTGAGTGCATAAAAATAGCGGAGGTTTTATCAGAGTTTAATTTAAATGCCGAAGTCATTAATCTAAGAAGCATTCAACCTTGGGACAAAAGTACGGTCCTACAAAGTGTGCAAAAAACAAAAAAAGTCGTGCTTTTAGATACTGGACATATCGAATTTGGGTTAACTGGAGAGATTTCATCTATAATCTATTCTGAATTATTTAGTGTGCTGTCTAATCCAATTATGAGGTTTGGATTACCAATGGAACCAACTCCTAGTTCTGCCGCTTTAGCCATAGATCACTATCCGACAATTGAAAAGATGCTAGAAGAAATAAAAATCCATTTTAAGTTTAAGTTTAAATTAGAAGAAGCTGTTAAAATATTTAATGAAAAATTTCCCTATAAATCAAAGTATAAAGATCAGCCAGATACCGGTGTAGTTGGTCCCTTTTAATTTATAAGAAATTTACATGCATTGGTTTATCTCCAACCGCAGGTTTGATTTTCTCAATCTCTTTAATATGGTTATCAAGCGCAATACTAACGTAGTGTTGAATCGGTAAAGTTCCCATCATCGTTTGAGCATTAAAAGATGGTGAAGCCAAATAATCCATCGCTCGCCAGTACCTATCGGATTTAAACATATCGATAAAACGCTCTTCTGTAAAATTACCAATATGCAACTTTGAAAATTTTGCATTGAAAAACATCCCACTAGGGGCAATTAAACCAGATCCGCTAATCTGAAGCAGAAATTGGGGACCATAAAAGCGGCTGTAACTCGGCTTTCCTTTATCCATAATTTTCTCCCACTTAACAATTATTTTTGTCTGCTCTGTACTCATTTTTTCCGCTTCAGTTAATTTTCCATATAGCGATTCGTATTTAGAATAGTCGACACCCAAAGTTCCATTTTCATCATCTGAACAATGTTTTATCACACCGTAATCAACCCCTAAATCTATTGCTAACTGAGAAAAAGGAATTATTTCATCTTTATATTCAGGCAATAAAACCATCTGTATTCCCAGTGTTACTGGTAAATTATGTTTCCTCTTGTATTCAACTGCATATCTGATATTCGCCATTGCTTTATCAAAAACTTGTGTGTGTTCAGGACCCTTATACATTATTTTTGCATAACTTTCGGGCCGTCCAGCAGCAACCGTAAATCTAACCCAGGTTAAATGAGGCAATACTGCTTCAATTTTTTCTGGACCCCATTCCCATGCATTCGTAGCATTTCCAATATCAATTCCTAATTTTGCAGCATGCTGTATAAAAGGTACATAGGATTTTGAAATAGTACTTTCTCCGTCAGAAATTAGCGATACACTCTTAACTCCAATTGACTTGAAGTCATCTAGTAATGACAGACTTGAATCCACTTTTACGGAACTGCGCTCTTGAGGTTCTTGAACCATTGCATAGCAAAATGCACACATAGCCCCACAGGCTCTAGTTAGCGCCATATCAACACTTACCGGAGCAATTCTTTCACCATTTTCCCACGCTTGTACGCGCTCAAAGTGGTGTGCCAGTTTATGGGAATCTAAAATCAAATTTCCATCTTTAGTAGCTATTTCTTTTTCATGCGAAATTGTCATGTATCTCCTTTAGGTAATAATTTCTATGCCGCGTAAATTACGCAATGAATTTTTGTCACCAATGGGCTCGCACAATACAAATACTCCTGAATCGATTTTATCCTTAAGTAAAACTTCTAGATCCAGCAACAATATACCTCGTAAAGAAGAAGGCACCTGTTCATTAAAGGTGAAATAAATCTGGCCATCGTCAAAAGTACGTGTCGGAGAAAAAAAATCGAAAAACTTAGTACCTTCTAGCACTTTCTTCACATCACCTAGTCGAGTTTGATTATCTTTACTAACCCACATGGACTTAACAAGTGGTGTCGGCTCAAATGCATTGAAACTCATTAAAGTATTATATATTGATTTATAGGTAAAGTTTCAAATTACCGTATTTTTAACAGATTTATTAACATGTAAATGTGAAAAACTCATGGATTAATGCAAACATATAGGTGACTAGAGGATTGTTAAGGTCAAAATTTTTGAGCATCACCTTGTACCCACCTGTCAGATTTATCGATCGGGTACTAATTGGGTACTCTAGTATAAGTCGAGGTTAAGAGTCTAGCGGTACTTAGTAGAATTAGTTTTCCTTTTAATATATGTTTGGTTAAAATAAGGTAGAAAAAGTTAGTGCTAAACTAGTATACGATAATCCAGTAAACATTATAGTATATTTTTAATTAAAGAAATTTTAGCAAACCTTGATTTAAGTTAACTTAATAAGAATTTCCTAAACAAATCTCAAGCATAATTCAAGTAAAACTTTTATTCTACAATACTTCTATAGATGCATGCAGTATAATGGGCGTATGGTCGATTTAAATTTACCCAATCTAAAATTATTTATAGTGCCAATAAATATTAGAATCTCATTAGAGATAATTTTTCAATTCCATATTCCGATAATTAATCAATTAAAATCAGTGTATTAAATGAATAAAAATATAAAATTATTAAAACTTGTTCTAGTTACACCCACTCATAAAAGTACATTATCTTTGCTTGAAATCAATCGACTTAGAATCACGTTAACACATAATCCACTAACACAACATTATTTTTTGGTACCAGAAAGCTTACAATTATCTAACTTAAAAAACAATTTTCCTTCATCAAAATTTATAAAGTATGAAGATAATTTTTTTGAATCAAAAATGGCATTTAATTCGTTCATGCTAACACCGTATTTTTATGAAAGCTTGATGAATTATGATTACATACTTATGTGCGAATTAGATTCACTAATTGTAAAGAATATTGAACCTATTTTAGTTAATAATTTTACTTATCTGGGTGCAGCATGGAACCCTAGCATATATTTGACTGAACACCTTGGGAAACTTTATCGACGAAAAATCAGAATACCTTTTGGCAAAATTCATCAGTTGCAATCCGGAAATGGAGGCTTATCTTTAAGAAATACCAACAAAATTTACGAAATTCTTACATTAGCTTTAAAATCTAAGTTTTTCGCACGTGAAATTAATGAATTCCGAAATATTAATTGGGACGTGTTAACGGTATTTATGTTGAAAAAATTTGGGATTCCCCCACTTTTAAAAACTACTGCCGATAAATTTTTTATTGAGACAACGAAAACAGGGCTATACAATTACGATGAGGTTTATGGTTTTCATGCACTTCGAAGGTACGATCCTTTACTAGAAGATAAAATTATGAAAAATTTCAATTTATCTTAATAAGTTGCCTCTATTTTTTTATCCTATAACCCTTTGGGCACTTAGGGTTTGTTCCGCTTAATTTTTTAGTGGTTTTGCCCTTGATGCAAACAATTGTTTTTTTAGTTATTACCGGTTTAGGTGTAACAACTGTGCCAGTTAAGACGATTGTTGCACTAGCAGTTATTGGCTCAAGGCTTGAAGTTCCAGATTGAGAAGCGGTGATAACGCAATTTCCAGCCTTAACTAAGTTAAGAGTTGATCCAGAAATGGTGCAATTCTCATTTGATGTGCTTGCAAAAGTAACTTCCCCACCACTTGATGCTGTTGCATTAAGAGTCAAACTCTTAGTAGCAATATCAGCGGTTGTGACAGGCGCGAAAGTAATTGTCTGTGGATCTCTAGTTACTTCAAATGAAACCTTATATAGATCTGATGCAAGGTATGAAGTATTTGCCTCACTCTGGAAGGTAAGAGTGCATGTTCCGCCACCAACTATTTGAGCATAGAAGCCAGCTGCAATACAAACAGTTGGCGTAGTTGCCTTAGGCAGTATGTAAATACCAGTTGGGCTATAAACTCTAAAAATTTCAATTGTTTTTGGTAGATTCTTTGAAGTTTGATTTGTTATTACACTCATTATTAA